>ERZ1292623.190-Hain-H51-01um-R1-190-length-69649-cov-7_pt1 | contig 47871 bp, 49 predicted proteins | sample MGYA00564398_ERZ1292623 | MGnify/ENA primary metagenome ERZ1292623 (study PRJEB36523, sample SAMEA6512633) | groundwater metagenome | collected 2019-01-07 | study: AquaDiva: Metagenomics assemblies of 32 groundwater samples
CGTAGGTCGTTCATTCCAGTTTGAGTGTTCGGAGTACAGAGGGGCCATCTTCCATTTCTTGCATGTACGCTTTGAGTGTTTTTCCATAACTACCGAACACGTCAGCAAATAATTCTGTGGTGAGGATGGAAGGGAAATTCTTTTTCCCACAGTAATCAAGATAACTACTCCAGCGATAGGATTCGAGATGCAGGAGCGCTTTTTTCGCATCGGTTATTTCACCGGTACGCCACGCTTTGGCTCCGGCCAGGAAATCGAGCGGGTTCAGGTGAATGTAATGGAGAATGTGAAGAAAGTGCGCATCGGAATGTATCAATACCTTTTTCGTTCTGCTTTGGAACAAGGTGCCGCTCCGCTTATATTTTTCGTTAAAGTATTTCGCGTAACCGACGTTCAATTTCATAATGAATCGCGTCAACCCGCCCTCGATGCGTTCTGATACGAGAAGGTGATAGTGGTTTCTCATCAGGACCCAGCCATGAAGATCGACGATTCGTTTTGTCTCCAATGGACGACCTCGTAGGTCGTTCATTATGCGTGTCGTATTACGTGCTGGTTTTACGTCGTTGAACTCGTAAAGATCATGCACGAAACGTGCACGATCTCCCTTATCGAGAAAGATGTCCCTTTGTTCGACCCCCCGATTTAGGATGTGATATAACCCCATGGTATATGAACGACCTCGTAGATCATTCATGCTTATTATACACAGAGACACGGAGCATATATCCAGGTAGAATGTACGGCATGGCGCGAGTTGTGATCAACGGTTTTGGACGTATTGGCCGGACATTTTTTCGGGCGGCACAGGGACGAAAGGATTTCGAGATCGTTGCGATCAACGATCTCGGTTCGCTTGAGAATCTCGCGTATCTTTTGAAATACGATACCGTCTACGGCCGCGCGCCGTTCTCGGTTTCGACCGAGAACGGCGCACTTGTCGTTGATGGGAGGCATATTGATTTTGTTCAAGAGAAAGAACTAGCGAAGCTGCCGTGGAAAGATAAAAATATTGACATCGTCGTCGAATCAACAGGAGTCTTCACTGATGCTGCGAAGGCACGTGGGCACATTGATGCAGGCGCGAAGCGCGTTGTTATAACGGCGCCGCTCAAGGGCGACCCCATTAGAGAGCCTTCGGCCTCTAACGGGGCGGGGGGCGCGGAGACGGTGCTTATCGGCGCGAATGAAGAAAAATTAAAAGCATGCGAAATCTCCAGCAACGCCTCATGCACCACGAACGCCGCCTCGCCTTTGATCGGCATCCTCGACGAGGCCATCGGCATCGAGCGGGCGATCTTGAGCACGACGCACGGCTATACCGCGAGTCAGGCTCTTGTGGATGCACCTAAGAGCAAGGATTGGCGCGAAGGTCGCGCGGCAGCGCAGAACATCGTTCCGACCTCGACCGGCGCCGCGAAGGCGACGACCCTCGCACACACCCAGCTCGCCGGTAAATTCGACGGCATTTCCATGCGCGTACCTATTGCGGCCGGCTCTCTCGTTGACGTGACATTCGTTGCGAAGAAGCCGACGAGTGTGGAAGAGGTGAACGCGGCTTTGAAGGCTGCCGCGCAAAGCGCGCGCTGGAAGCGAGTCTTTGCCGTGACGGAGGAGCCTTTAGTCTCATCCGATATCATCGGCCAGCCGTACGGCTCCATCGCCGATCTTGAAATGACGCGCGTCGTCGATGGTACCTTGGTGAAAGTCCTCGCGTGGTACGACAACGAGATGGGGTACGCCTTTACGCTGGTGGAACACGTTGTGGAGGTTGCCAAACACCTCTAAAAGGTATGCGCGTCATCCTTGCGGCTGACCATCGCGGTCTCAAGCTCAAAGAAGACTTGAAGATGTATCTTCAGGCGAAAGGATGCGTGGTGGAGGACGTTGGCGCGCATGCGCTCGATCCGGACGACGATTACCCTGATTTTGCGTATGCTGCAGCGCGTCTCGTTGCCGCTGATGCAGATGCGCGCGGCATCGTGCTCTGCGGCTCCAGTAACGGCGTTACGGTGGTCTCGAACAAGGTGCGCGGCGTGCGGGCAGTGTCAGTGCACACGAGGGAGGGGGCAGTACAGGCACGTTCCCACGTGGATGCCAATATGATCGCGCTTGCAGCGGATGAGCTTGATGAAGATACGGCACGCGCGATCACCGACGTGTTTCTTGCAACGCCATTCTCCAATGAGGAGCGTCACATGCGTCGCGTCCAGAAGATCGCGACGATCGAGGAGGAGCATTTCAAATAAATCATGCGCGAGGTTATCCCAACGATAGTGCCGGAATCATTCGCGGATCTCATCGCGAAGCAGTCAGTACTCGGTGCCTTTGCTTCCGCAATTCACATAGACGTCGCTGACGGCGTTTTCGCGCCGAATATGACGTGGTTGCCTTCAGGCGAAGAGCTTCCTGACACAGGTCGCATTGTGTATGAAGCGCACCTGATGGTTTCTACGCCGCTTGACGTGGGCCTCGCGTTCGTGCGCGCCGGCGCGCGGCGGATCATCGGGCACATTGAAGCATTTGGGAGCGCGGAAACGGTATTTTCCGCATTTGACGCCTGGCGTGCCGCCGGCGCGCGCGAAGTCGGCCTCGCGCTCCTTTTAGAGACGTCACTTAAGGCCATTGAGCCGTATCTTTCTCGATGTGATGTTGTGAATATGATGACCATTGCAACAATCGGCAGGCAGGGAATTCCATTCGATGCGCGCAGTATTGCGCGCATCGAACAGTTCCATATCATGTTTCCCAACGTCACCATTGCTGTCGATGGTGGGGAAAATGAAGAGCACATTGCCCAAACGGGGCGCGCCGGCGCCACTCGTTTTGTCGTTGGTTCTGCTATTGCGCAAGCAGCCGACCCGCGTGCTGTGTACAGTCAGCTTTTAGAGCGCGCGAACGCGGTATAGTTGCTTCATGGTGCGCTTTACTTCTCTCGTGAGCGCGGTGTTTCTTGTATGTGCGCCGTTTTTTGCTGCGGCGCAGACACTTCCTTTCGTTGAGAGCCCGACGACGACCGCGCGCAACTATCTCGACCAACTCATTAACTCACTCACCTCACCTTCCTCGGCGCTGCCGCTCGACCCGCTTGCGCCGATCCCAACGCAGAGTACCCAGGCGGTCGATATCCTTGAGGCGCTTCTCGCGAAGCCCCTGCCAGTCTTTTACTATGGCACCTCTACCGCGACAACGACCGATCAGGCGTTGATCCAAGTGCTCCTCGAACAGGTCGCGGCTCTGCAAGCGCAGATCAACGCTATTATCGCAGCAGGGGCGGGCGCCACATCAACCGCGGCGACCTCGACGCCGCCGGTAGCAGAGGCCCCAGGGGCAGCGGTCGCATGTCCCGTGATCGAACGCACGCTTTTCTTTGGCATGAGCGGCGACGACGTGCTCAATCTGCAGCTCTTTCTTATTGCCGAAGGCTTCCTGGAAGCCGGTAACGCGACTGGGTTTTTTGGCGTGCTTACGCAAGCAGCCGTGCAAGCGTGGCAAGCGGCGCACGATATCGTCTCAAGCGGCTCGCCTGAAGAAACCGGCTGGGGAGTGGTGGGGCCACGAACACGCGCAGCGCTCGAAAATTGCACTGCGTAGCCACGGTATAATAAATGAATGGAACCCTTGACTGATGCCGAGGTGAAATCGCTCGTTGAGCGCGCACAGGCCATCCGCGCGACAGTCATCGAAATGCTCGTCGCTGCCGGGAGCGGCCACACGGCGGGGCCTCTCGGCATGGCCGATATTTTCACCGCGCTCTATTTCCACGTCTTGAATCATGACCCGAAAAATCCGGCGTGGCCCGAGCGCGATCGCCTCATCCTCTCAAATGGTCACATTACGCCCGTGCGCTATGCCGCGATGGCGCACGCGGGCTATTTTCCGATAGAAGAATGCCTTACCCTGCGCAAATTCGGCACGAGATTGCAGGGGCACCCGGAGCGCGAGCGACTGCCGGGAATTGAGACAACGTCGGGTCCCCTGGGTTCTGGTCTCTCGCAGGCATCCGGCTATGCATATGCTGCGCGCATGGACAGCCGACAATTCCGGGTGTATTGCATCATGTCCGATGGCGAACAGCAGGAAGGGAACACATGGGAGGGAGCGATGTTCGCGGGCAAGAACCGACTCTCGAACCTTACGGCCATCATGGACAGGAATAACATCCAGATCGACGGCATGACGGAGAATGTGATGCCTTTGGAGCCTTTGCGCGAGAAATACGAAGCATTCAACTGGCACGTCTTGGAGGTGGATGGCCACAACATCCCGCAATTCATCGCCGCGTGCGAGGAAGCGAAAGCCATCTACGAGAAGCCGACCATCATTCTTGCGCATACGATCCCCGGCAAAGGCATTAAAGAAATAGAATTCAATTACAAGTGGCACGGAAAGCCGCCCTCGAAGGAAGAAGCGCAAAAATTCTTGAACGAGCTCCGTACGCTCGGCGGAAAGATTTCGAGCGAGCATCAATGAAAAAGCTTGTAGCCGGTAGTTTGAAGCTTGTAGCAAATACAAAATCCAAGATTATATGATTCAAAGCGAGATGCATCTTAGAGAGGATTTATGGGAAGCCAAAGAAATGGGGCCGACGCGCGATGGATTCGGGAAGGGTGTGGTGGAGGCGGGGAAGGCCGACGAACGTGTCGTCGTGCTCTCGGCTGATCTCGAAGAATCAACTCGTGCGGAATGGTTCCATACAGAATTCCCCGCGCGATTCATCGAAATGGGCGTCGCGGAGCAGAACATGGCGACCGTCGCTGCTGGTATGGCCAATTACGGCAAAATCCCGTTTTTTACCTCGTACGCCGCGTTCTCGCCGGGGAGGAATTGGGAGCAGATTCGAACGACGATCGCCTTGAATAACGTGCATGCGATCGTCTGCGGCATGCACGCGGGGGTTTCCGTCGGGCCTGACGGCGCGACGCACCAGATGCTTGAAGACATCGCGCTTATGCGTGCGATGCCGAACATGATGGTCATCTCACCGTGCGATGCGGAGGAAGGTCGTAAAGCGACGATTGCAGCAGCGAAAGCGGGGAAACCCGTCTATATCCGCTTTGGCCGCGAGAAGACACCTGTCATGACGACGTCAGAAACGCCATTCGAAATAGGCAAGGCGAACATACTCTATAAAATACAGCAGTCTGACTGCTGTATTTTTGCGACCGGCCCACTAGTGCACAATGCACTTCTTGCCGCACGTGAGCTTGAGAAAGAAGGTATCAGCGTGGCAGTTGTGAATGTGCACACCATCAAACCACTCGACGAAGAGACGGTCATCTCGTGCGCACGCGAAGCTGGTGCGGTCGTTACCGTCGAAGAGCATCAAGTCAATGGTGGGCTTGGAAGTGCCATCGCAGAATTATTGGCAAAAAAGCACCCGCTTCCAATCGAATTCATCGGCGTGCAGGACCGATTCGGGCAATCAGGCGCGCCGCAGGAACTCATCGAACACTACGGTATGGGGGTGAAAAACATCGTAGAGGCCGTGAAGAGAGCGAACGGAAGCAGGAATTAGAGTGGAGTTGTGACGAACTCGGCAGGGCGTTTCTTATACGCTGCTTCGACTTCATCGGCGTGCAATAGTCCCGTCTGTGCGCCCACCTTTTGGACGACGAATGCGGCGTTGATGACGCCACGCATCAGCGCTTCGTGCGATGCGAGGCCCTTGATGAGATACGCGACAGTCGTCGACGCGGTTGCATCGCCGGCCCCGGTGCGCGAAACGGGAGGCGCGGGGTCCGGATACATCGGGATATGCCAGGCACCCTGGCCGGGCAGGCCGGAATCGTCCATGATGTACGAACCGTTGCGTCCGTCAGTAATGACGGCTATCTTCGGGCCCAAGCTCCGGATGCCGGAGAGCAGTTTCTTGAGATCGTGCTCGTCTGGCGTGCCAAGGATGAGCTGCGATTCCTCTTTGTTGCAGAAGACAATGTCGCTTGCCTGGTACACTTCAGCGAGTTTTTCCTTGCCAAGCTTCAGCTGGAATGTGCCGGGCTGGAAGGCGAGCTTCACGCCATTCTGCTTCGCATAGCGCGCGATCTCAAGCTGGTAGTCGAGGGTCTGCTCGGGGAGTGAGGTGAGATAGAACCACTTCGGCGCCTCTGCAAATTGCGGGAGCGCATAGGGATACTCTTCGTGCTTTACGAGAATGGTGCGCTCGGCTTCGTATTGGAGGACGTAGTGGTAATTCGTCTTGATGCCATCATGCGCGCGGATGTACTCGGGGTTCATTCCTTCTTTCTTCAAGGTCTCGATGCAATCGATGCCATTCCTATCATTCCCGACGTTCGCGACCAGTGTTGCATTAAGGCCGAGACGAAGAGCTGAGACAGCCGCATTCGGGCCGTTCCCGACAGCAAACACTTCTGTGACCGACTCGAACGGGATTTTCTGCCCGAATTTGACGCAGAGCATGCAGTTCTCGTCGTTGATGTCGCAATTCACTCGGGCGTCCTTGAGGCGGATAAAAGCGTCGATAGTAATATCCCCGAATGAGATGAGATCGTAACGCATGCGAAAAGTCTAGCATGTTTTGCTGTGAATACGGCTATTCACCGAGGAGCAATGGACACACTCTGCAGTTCGATGTATGGTGCGGCCAGCGTGGCTTTATGCAAGGAGGAAAAGCCATGACTGCACCGGCTGTTGTCGAAATGTTGTTGAGCGATCGACATCGATTGCTCGGAGCGCGCCCACTGGCTTGGGCGCTTTCGGTGGCGTTCCACGCACTTGTGCTTGCAATCGCGCAGCTCGCGATCAACTATTACTGATGACTTCCAAGGGGCGCCTCTCCGGGTGCCCTTTGACTTTTATGACGTAATTTCGTATCGTATTGCGCATGCTAGAGCTTGAAGTCAGACAGCGCGACTCGAAAGAGTCACCGGAAAGCTTGCGCGAAAAAGGCGTTATGCCTGCCGTCATGTACGGCCCGAAGGAGGCCGCGACGCCGATCGCCGTGAGCGCCCAGCAATTCGAGCGCCTTTTTAAGGAAGCAGGGGAGACGACCATCATCAAGCTCAAAGGCGTCGGTGATGAGAAGGACACGCTCATCCACGACGTGCAGCTCCACCCGGTGACCGATACGCCTTTGCACGCTGATTTCTATGTTATTGAGAAAGGGAAGAAGGTGACGTTGAATATCCCGCTCGAATTCGTCGGAGTGGCTCCTGCGGAAAAAGCCGGACACATTGTCGTCAAAGCCTTGCATGAAGTCGAGATCGAGGTCGCGCCAGCCGAGCTCCCGCAGTACTTGGAGGTTGATATTTCCAAGCTTGAGAACGTCGGCGACCACATCCTTGTCTCGCAGATACCGCTGCCGCAGAGCGCTGAACTGAAAACTAATCCGGAAGAGATCGTCGTTTCGGTGACCGCATTCGTCGAAGAGAAGATCGAAGTGCCGGTCGCGGCCCCGGCTGCCGAAGCTGCTCCGGCCGAAGGCGCCGCTCCTGCGGCCGAAGGCGCCGTGGCACCTTCAGCAGAAGCTTCTCCAAAAGAAAAGAAAGCCTAATGTTTTTCATGACAATACCTGTACCATGGTACAGGTATTGTCACAGCTTGCAGTTTCCTGTAGGAAGGGAATGCCGCGCGGTATAATCACTGCAATGATACTCGTACGCTCTGCAATAGGCGCGCTCTGTGGGCTCATTTTGTGCGCGCCTCTTGTCACATACGCGACCCTCTCGCCGGAAGAACGGGCGGAATTGGAGCGCCAGCTCTCCGAAGTCGAACAGCAGATAGCGGCGAACAAAACCGAGCTCGGGAAAAAACAGGAAGAGCGGCAGTCCTTGGAGCGTGATGTCGCGATTCTCGACGGACAGATAAAGAACGCGCAGCTCGCCATCAAACAGCGCAATCTCGCCATCCGAAAACTCACTGATGGCATTACCGACAAAGAGGCCGCGATCGCGGTTCTCGATAGCAAAGTCGCGGCAGGACAGGAGTCCGTCGCACAGATGCTCCGACGGACGCGCGAGATCGACGACACGACCTTGGTCGAACTCGCGCTCGGAGGCTCCATCTCCGACCTCTTTACCGAGATCGACGATTTCGAGACGGTGCAGCGCGCGCTCGACGATGCGTTCAAGGAAATGGCGGCCGTGCGTGCCGACCTTGCCGCGCGCAAAGAAGCGCTCCAGAGCCAGCAGGAGGAGGAAGAAGAATTGCGCCAACTGCAGGTTCTCCAGCGTCGCTCCTTGCAAGCGACCGAGGGAGAGAAGAAGGAGCTTGTCACCGTCGCGAAAGGGCAGGAGTCGCTCTACCAGCAGGTCATCGCGGCGCAGACAAAGACCGCGAACGAGATCCGTGCGCGGCTCTTCAACCTACGCGACTCGGGCGCCATTCCCTTCGGCAAAGCGTATGAATATGCGAAAGACGCATCGATAAAAACTGGCGTGCGGCCGGCGGTCATTCTCGCGATCCTCGCGGAAGAGAGTAATCTCGGAGAGAATGTTGGCACAGGTTCGTGGCGCACTGACATGCACCCGACGCGCGATCAGCCTGTCTTTGAGACTCTGATGGCCGAGCTCGGCCTCAATCCCGATGAGATGAAAGTCTCGAAAAAGCCGTGGTACGGCTGGGGTGGCGCTATGGGGCCCGCGCAATTCATTCCCTCGACGTGGGTGCAGTATAAAAGCCGCATCGCGAACATGACGGGGAACGACCCGCCGAACCCGTGGGACGCACGCACCGCAATTTTCGCTTCCGCCATTCTCATGATGGATAACGGCGCCGACAAACAAACGCGCGCCGCCGAACGCCTTGCGGCTCTGCGCTATTTCGCCGGCTGGGGGAATGCCAACAAAGCCGCCTACGCCTTCTATGGCGACGATGTGATGGCCTTGGCGGATAAGTTCCAAAAAGAAATAGATATTTTGGAAGGGCGTTAGCGAAGCGGGAAATGCTTTTCTCGGGTACACGATTTTCTTGCTAGAAAATCGCTCGGGTCCTCGGCCGCCGCCTGCGGAGCCCCTCGAAAAGCATTTCCCGCTTCGCACCGCCTTTGTTGGGGTGGAGGCTGGGCCGCCCGCTACCTTGGGGTGACTGTGGTAGAATTGAGAAAGTTTCATCCCGTACTTTGGAGGTTAAGATGAATAGAGAGGCGGATAGCACGAACGAGCGCTTGGTGCAACTGGAGGCAGAAGTGAAGCGGCTGCGTGAGAAGAATATACGATTACAACAAGAAGAAATATTCCGCCAAATCACCGAGATGCAAAGTGCGTGTGACCAAGCCATTAAGGAAGAATACCAACGTCATCAATGGACAATGTGGCCGCGCTCATGGGAAGAAGTGCAATCAGAGATGTGGGCGAGATATGAGCCTAGCCTCAAATCCCTACGTCAGGCGTACGCGAACATCACCAACCCAGACCAGAAGAAGACGTCGGACGGCGGCTAACCTTTCGATGTCGTTCTGATTCTCTTTTCCCCTCTTTTGCGCCCCACAGCAATGCTTGCGGGGCGCCTTCTTTTTTTGTATAGTGTGCCGACATGAAAAAGGACATTCATCCAACGGATTACCGCCCGGTCATCTTTGAAGACTCCTCGTCGGGAGCGCGTTTTCTCATTGGCTCGACTGTTGCGACGGAGAAGACCGACACGTGGGAAGATGGCAAAAAGTATCCCGTTTTTCAGGTTGAAATCTCCAGTGCATCGCATCCGTTCTACACGGGTCAGTCGAAGACCATCGACACTGCCGGCCGCGTGGAGAAGTTCAAGGCCCGCTCGGCCAAGAAGGTTTCTAAGAAATAACGACCTTAGAACGACGCGCCCCCGCATGTGTGCGGGGCGCGTCGTATACTTATAGTCATGTCCACCGAACCCATCATTAACCCACTAGACTTTGCGGACGACCACCGTGTGGCGTTCCTCGTGCAGGAATGGAAACGACTCTCGCAAGCGGAGAAAGATGCACAAGAGCTCATAGAGGTCGATCCCTCGATGAAAGAACTGGCTGAAAAGGAGATTGAGGATATCGAGGTACAGAAGGACGCACTCATAAAGCAGATGGTACAGATCGTGGGGAACCCCAACGAGCGCGAATGGCCCAATGAGATTGTCCTTGAGGTGCGCGCCGGCGTCGGCGGGGAAGAAGCGTCGCTCTTTGCCGAAGAGCTCGCGCAAATGTACTTGAAATACGCGCAGGCGAAAGGCTGGCGTGTGAAGACTTTGGAAGAGTCGCGCTCCGAGCTCGGCGGCATTAAGGAAGTACAGCTCGAAATAAAAGGCGAGAACGTCTATCGTGAGATGCAGTTCGAGACAGGCGTACACCGCGTGCAACGTATCCCCGCGACAGAGAAAGCGGGCCGCATCCACACTTCGACCGCCTCCGTCGCCATCATGCCCATCTACAAACGCATCAAGATAGAAGTGAACCCGGCGGACATCGAGGTCGAATTCTCGCGCTCCGGTGGCGCGGGCGGGCAGAACGTGAACAAGGTCGAGACCGCGGTCCGTCTTATCCACAAGCCGACCGGGATCGACGTGCGTTGCACCTCCGAGCGCAGTCAGAAGCAGAACCGTGAGAAAGCGGAGAAACTTCTTATGTCGAAACTCCAGCAATTAAAAGATCAAGAAGAGGACCGAACACGCGCCGCGGATCGAAAGCAGCAGGTTGGGACGGGCGATCGCTCCGAGAAAATCCGCACCTACAATTTCCCGCAGGATCGTGTCACCGATCATCGCATTAAAGAGTCGTGGTCGAATATCGAGAGTCTCATGGCCGGCCGCATCGCTCCCATTCTGGAAGCACTTGGGGCGGCGGGAGCCGGCGACGCATCGGTTGCAGAGGAGGAGTAATTCTGTTAGAATCTGCGCCACATTATGGTTACCGCAGGAGCTACAGATATTAAGACCCTCTACGACGCGGGGGCGCATGTCGGCTACGCCCGCACCCGCCGGAACCCTTCGGCAGAGCCGTTCCTCTACGCGACCAAAGACCGCACTGATATTTTCGACCTTGAGAAGACGCAGAAGCATCTCGAAGCCGCGGCCGCCTTCGCCACCTCACTCGCGCAATCCGGTAAAACCCTTTTACTCGTCGGTGGAAAGCACGAGGCACAAAGCGCAGTGCAGAGCGCGGCCGCGAAAGCCGGTCTCCCCTTTGTTGCAGGTCGCTGGATCGGAGGCACCTTGACGAATTTCAAGAACATCCGCAAACGCATCGATCGCATGGAGAAATTGATGGCCGATCGCGAGTCGGGCGAACTTGAGAAATATACAAAGAAGGAACGTCTTATGATCGATCGCGAGATCGAGGAATTGCAAGGCCGCTTCGGTGGTATTGCAACCTTGCGCGATCTTCCCGCAGCACTTTTCATTGTTGATACGCGTCACGAGAAGACGGCGGTACAGGAAGCGAATCAGATGAAGATCCCGGTCATGGGTCTCGCGAGCTCGGATTGCGATTTCTCCCTCGTGCAATATCCGATCCCGGGGAACGATACGTCGGTGAAGTCCGTCGCGCTTGTCACTGAAAGGATCGCAGAGGCATACCAGCAGGGGAAGAAAGCACCGACGAAATAAGCTCTAAGGTAAAGGTTAAAGGGTAAAAGTATAAGTTATAAGTCAGAAGTTTCCGTGTTCTACTTTTGACTTTACCTTTTGATTTTTAACTTAAGGTCGCGTATCATTCATTCATGGTAATTACAACTGAAACAGTAAAAGAGTTACGCGACCTTACCGGTGTCTCCATCATGCAATGCAAGAAGGCGCTTGAAGAAGCGGGGGGTGACATGGAAAAAGCGAAAGTGATATTGCGCAAGCACAGCGTCGCAATCGCGTCGAAAAAAGCAGATCGCGCGCTTGGCGCCGGCATCTGCACAGCATATACGCATGCTGGCGGGCAGGTCTTGGGTGCCGTGGTCCTCGCGTGCGAGACTGACTTCGTCTCGAAGAATGAGGATTTCCAGAAGCTTGCCTACGATATTGCCATGCATGTTGCGGCCATACGCCCGCAATTCATTGCCCGTGACGATGTGAAAGAATCCGACCTCGCGAAGGCGCGCGAGGTCTTCGAAGCGGAGGCAGCGAATGTGCCCGAGGCGATGCGTCTCAAAGCCATCGAAGGCAAACTTGACGCGTTCATTAAGGAAAAAGTCCTCCTCGAACAGCCGTTCGTGAAGGACCCAACGCTTACCATCCGAGAGCTTATCGATTCGGCGGTGCAGAAATTCGGCGAGAAGATCGAGGTCGTGCGTTTCGAGCGTCTTTCGGTACAATAGAAATCATGGCTTTTGCAGCGAGTATCGTCTTTGGAAGCTCTCTTCTCGGGGTCATCCTTCTGTTCGCGCTTAAGCGCTACGAATCCGCGCGCCACACGACGCTCGGCGGGCCATGGCGCGCTGGGCTGGACGTGTTCGCCCTCCGCGTGAAGCGCCTCGTGATGATCTTCGAGTGGTATCTCGCACGCACGCCCATCCTGTTCCTCACGCTCGTACATCTCGCCGTGCACACAGGTGCGCTCGGCTTTGCACGCCTCATGCGCGCGCTCGAGGCGCGCGCGCATGAACTTGCCGACTTCGTCTCCCACAAACGCAACTTCGAGCGCCGGGAGACCCGCTCGGAGTTCTTAAAAAAAGTTGGGGAGTATAAAAATGGCAACGGGAAAGAGAAAAAAGACACTCCCAGTAGCCAGTAATCATAGGCTCCGGTATAGTGCAAGTACGCCGGAGTAGCTCAATTGGTAGAGCAGCCGATTTGTAATCGGCAGGTTTTGGAGGTTCGAGTCCTCTCTCCGGCTCACGGTATAATAGAGTTCCTGTTATGCAGGAGCTACAAGCTACAAGCTACAAGCTACCGGCTGACTACTGGTACCTCCACGTCGCCCGTGCAACGGATCTCCACGGCTCTGACCGAGTACTGTATCGTCTCTTTGAGATACTTCCCGGGTTTCTTTCATTCGGCACGCTTGGCCTTTTTATCGCGCTCTCGTTCTTGAAACCGGTGTGGGCCGCGTACCTCACGATCGTCTTTGCGGCGTATTGGCTCTTCAAGACCGCCTATCTCTCAATGCATCTGCGCTACAACTTCAAGCGCATGCGTTTCAATATGAACGTCAACTGGCGCGAGCGCCTGCATGATCTGCCGCACGTACCTGCGCGCGCGGAGCCGCATCTCATCCATCTGGTGATCTTCCCGTTTTACGACGAATCCTACGAACTTCTGAAGGAAAGCGTGAGCGCCCTAGCACATGCCGATTGGGACACCAAAGGAATAGCTGTCGTCATCGCGGCTGAAGCGCGGGCGGGAGAAGCGCAGCAAAGGGTAGCCGAGCAACTCTGTAAGGAATTCAAAGACCAGTTCCTCGATTGCATCATGACGGTCCATCCGGAGAGGCTGCCGGGGGACATTCCCGGAAAGGGCTCCAACCTTTCCTATGCCGCCGAAGAGGCGCGCATACGTATTCTCGATGCACGCCAGATCCCTTACGAGCACGTGGTCGTCTCGGCGTTCGATGCTGATACGGTCGTCTATCCGCAGTATTTCGCGTGCCTTACCTGGCATGTGCTCTCCTCGGAGAATCCGGAGCGTAGCTCGTTCCAGCCGGTTCCCCTCTATCACAACAATATCTGGGAGGCGCCGTTCATTTCGCGCGTCATCGCCTATTCGAGTTCGTTCTGGCAGATGATCCAGCAGGAGCGGCCGGAGAAACTTGCGACATTCTCGTCGCATGCCGTGGTCTTTAAGCCTTTGTATGAAGCGGGGTATTGGCAGCGCAACGTCGTCTCCGAAGATTCGCGCATTTTTTGGAATCTCTTCGCGCGCTACGACGGCGACTACCAGGTGGTGCCGATGGCCTATCCGGTTTCCATGGACGCAAACATCGCGCCGACCTTCTGGGGCACCATCAAGAACATCTACAAGCAGCACCGCCGCTGGACGTATGGCGCCGAGAACATTCCGTACATCCTCTGGGTGAGCGTGAAAAATCCGCGCATTCCGCTTTTCAAACGATGGCGCGCGGCCTCGGTCCAGATCGAGGGGTTCTGGTCGTTGGCGACGCATCCCTTGATACTCTTCAGTATCGGCTGGCTGCCGCTTTTAGTCGGTGGTGCGGCATTCCACACGACGGTGATCTCGTATAATCTGCCGCTCATCGCGCGCGGATTCCTCACGACCGCGATGTTCGGCCTCATCATTTCAGCTGCCATTTGCATGTATCTTTTGCCCGAGCGGCCCGCGCATATCCCGCGTTACCGGCACGTCACGATGCTCCTGCAGTGGCTCCTCGTGCCTTTGACGATGGTTTTTTTCAGCTCAATTCCTGGCTTGGAATCACAACTGCGCCTTATGACCGGGCGCTATCTGGGTTTCTGGGTCACGCCGAAGAGCAGGAGAGTTGCTAGCGACCAGTTTCGTTCCGAACTGCACTAGTCGCTAGAAACTAGTCGCTATATACTTTCCCTTATGCAACCATTTCCCGCATATCGCCGGCGCATCTCCCTCGTTGTCTTTATGGCGCTCTTCGCCATTCTCTTGCCGCTCGTCATCATGTATGCGGATGGCTGGCGCTTCAAAAGCGGGTACGGGTTCGTGAAGACCGGCGGCGTCTACGTCGGAGTGCCGTATTCGGATGCGACCTTGTATTTCGACGGGCGAGAATATGGCAAAAGTGGATTTCTCCAACGCAGCTTTTACATCGATGATCTCGCGCCGTCCGCCTACGTTGTGCGCGTTGACCGACCCGGATACCGTTCATGGGGGCGCATCCTCGTCGTCGAGCCGCAGATCGTGACCGATGCGCGTGTCCTTCTCATTCCTGAAAGCTTCACCTTTCGGCCGGTGACGGTGGGCGGCAGTGCGACAACCACGCGCGCCGTCTCGCGCGCTGTTTACAATTCCTACACGGCCGCGTTTGCGACCTCGACCGTCGCATCAACGACGGTGCCCGTGGACGAGTCTGACGACATTGCACTTTTTATTGATGCGCAGGGAGATATGATTGCCCGCTACGAAGGGAACAGCATCCCGCCTTCGACCTTCTGTTCGAGCCCTCTCTATTGCGCCCGCGAGATACGCATTCCTAGGCAGGGCGGGCCCGTGCTCGACGCACGCTTTTTCCAAGGTGGCGTCGTGTATCGCACGAAGGAAGGCGGCATCTATTTTGCCGAAGTTGATATCCGCTCGACGCCCGTGGGCGCGCAGCTTTTCTCCGCGAAGGACGCGGACATGCGCGTCATCGACGGTACTCTCATCCTGCAATCGGGGCAGACCCTTTTTGAGGTTAGCTTATAGAGCTCATTTGCTTGAAAGTATCACTGCAACGGGGATATAACATCAAGATCACGGCCGTGATTTTGATGTTATACAGTTGGTGAGGCAGTGCGAGACTGATAAGATATCAGAATGTCACGAGGTCACATCCATCCCATTTCAAGCCTCATCCGCGAGGCGAACGGTATTTTCAATAAGATGGGTTTTACCTTCGCCGAGGGGCCTCTTATCGAGGACGAATGGCATAATTTCGACGCTCTGAATGTCCCCAAAGACCACCCGGCTCGCGACATGCAGGATACGTTTTTCGTGAAGGATATGCCCGAGCATGTGCTGCGTACGCACACGTCGCCCGTGCAGATTCGCTACATGCAGGCGCAAATGAAGAAGGGAAATCTGCCACCATACCGCGTCATCGTGCCGGGGAAAGTCTTTCGCAACGAAGCGACCGACATGACGCATGAGGCGGAATTCTTCCAGATCGAAGGATTTGCGGTTGGAGAAGATATCACGCTTGCTCACTTAAAAGGAACACTCGAGCAGTTTTTTAAGGAACTATTCAAAGGGGCGTCCGTTGAAGTCCGCTTCCGCCCGAGTTTCTTTCCGTTCACCGAGCCGTCCGTAGAAGTTGATATGCGTCTTGTCGGCGAGAATGTGCCGGAAAAATTGAAAGATAAATGGATAGAAATGATGGGCGCAGGAATGATTCATCCCAATGTTTTAAAGAACGCTGGCATCGACCCAACAAAATACCAAGGTTTCGCCTTCGGCATGGGGCTCGATCGCCTCGCCATGCTCCGCTGGGGCATCGACGATGTTCGTCTTATGCACTCGGCGGACCTGCGGTTCGTGAATCAGTTCTAAATATGAATTCTCCCGAACGCGCGAAGGAAATCATCTCGAAAAGTCTTTATATGGTTGTGGCAACTGTTTCTGAAAATGGTGAACCGTGGAATGCACCTGTCTTTTTTGCTCACGATAAGCACTTCAATTTTTATTGGGGTTCTTATAAGGGAACACAACATTCGCTGAATATTGTCCGTACAGGTAAGGTTTATCTCGTCTTGTTTGATTCCACAGTTCAACCTGGTAGTGGAGAAGGTGTATATATACAAGCCGTTGCGCAAGAAGTTGCTGACGAAAGTGAAATTCGAACCGCCCATAAGCTTTTATGGGACAGGCATATTGTTCCTTACTGGAAGATCGAGCAGTTTTTTGGCGATGCCCCAATTCGTATATATAAAGCTTCTCCCGAAAAAGTTTGGATGAACGGAGAGGGAAGAATCGACGGTCATTACGTTGATATCAGGGAAGAAATTCAATTAGTATGAAAATCTCCCGCGAGTGGCTGCAGACATTTTTTTCCGCCGGAGGCGAACCCACCTCTGGCGGGGGAAAACCACTGCCTTCGGCACAGGAACTCGCCGACGCGCTCACATTTCATGCGTTCGAGATCGAATCCGCGGAGGGTGATATTCTCGATGTAAAAGTGACGCCAAATCGCGGCCATGATTGTCTCTCGCATCGTGGCATCGCAAAAGAGATCTCGGCAATCCTCAATATTCCTCTCTCGAATGATCCCCTTCGTAATGATGGACCTCGTAGGTCCATCATGGAGCCGAAGACTGATACTGTATCGGCTCAGATCGAAGATACAGAGCTTTGTTTGCGCTACATCGCAGGATATATCAAAGGTGTCGAAGTCGGGCCGTCTCCGGAGTGGCTCGTGACGCGGCTTGAGGCGATGGGGCAGAAGAGCATCAACAACGTTATTGATGCGGCGAATTTTGTGATGTTCAACATCGGGCAGCCCCTTCATGCCTTTGATGCAGACAAAATTAAAGGTCCGATTTCCATCCGACAGCTCAAAAAGGGTGATCAACTAAATCTTCTTAAGACAACGATTCAAATTAAAGGTGGAGATGTAGCAGGTTGGAATAGAAATATTGCACAGCTTGAAGAAAAGGGTGCTCTAGCGATTTGTGATGAAGGTGGTCCCATAGCCTTAGCTGGTATAAAGGGGGGGAGGGACACTGCGGTGACCGAAAACACAACATCAATAATCTTAGAAGCAGCAAACTTTGATGGGAGGATTATTCGGTGGGCATCAAAGCATTTTGGAATCAGGACTGACTCATCACAGCGCTTTGAGCAGGTTATTTCTCCCGAACTTGCTGCATACGGAATGCGCGCAGCGGCGGACCTTATTGTGAAGCTCGCCGGAGGGGAACTTGTCGGATTTGCTGATGCCTATCCGAAGCCGCAAGCGCCGTCGCACGTCGTATTGCACGCTGCACAACCCTCGAAAGTGCTTGGCGTCGAGATATCGAAAGAGACCATCCGCGATGTATTTTCACGTCTCGATTTCGCATTCGAGGAGAAAGGTGATGAATTCGTCGTGACGCCGCCATTCGAGCGGCTCGACATCAAAATCCCCGAAGATCTCATCGAAGAAATCGCTCGTATCATCGGATACGAGAAAATTCCTGCGAAGGAATTGCCGCCTTTTGGCAAAAAGCCAGAAGTGAATCAGAATTTTGCCACTGCCGAGCGTGTGCGGGAAGATTTAATCGCGAAAGGTTATTCGGAAGTCTATACGTCCGTCTTTGCGGATAAAGGTGAACGTGCCGTCTTGAACAAGGTTGATAGCGTGAAGCCTTATCTACGCGCGAATCTTACTGACGGGCTTGCTGAAGCCCTGAAGAAGAATGTACAGAACAAGGACCTTCTTGGTCTTAAAGAAATTAAGTTGTTCGAAATAGGAACAGTGTGGAAAGAAGGACAGGAAATCGTTGTGCTCTGCCTTGCAGACTCAAAAGGTGTTCGTGAGCAACTCCTGCCGATGTCGGGAGATACGATCTCCCGATATACATATGAGGATTTGCCGGTGTCGATCACGGAGCGGTACCGATCATTCTCACGCTATCCGTCAATCACGCGTGACATTGCGCTCTGGGTTCCGTTGGACACAAAAGTTGATGAAGTGGCTAATGTGATTGCAAAAGCATTTGGAGATTTTGCTGTGCGTCTCGACCTATTCGACGAATTCAAGAAGGATAACAAGACTTCATATGCCTTCCGTTTGGTCTTCCAATCGTTCGAAAAAACGCTCACGGACGATGAAATTAATGCCCAAATGGAGAAAGTATACGAAGCGGTCAAATCGAAAGGTTGGACGGTCAGGTAACGGCTCTGTTGAGCCACGAAAATGGGGATAACTCACTAGGAAAATACCCTGGAATCTGGTATACTTTTGAGGTAAGAATATGCCAGAAACCAAAGCCAAGAAGGGCTCCTATGGAGCCGCGGATATTACTGTCTTGGAGGGGCTTGAAGCCGTGCGTCGCCGGCCCGGTATGTACATTGGGACGACTGGCCCGAGCGGCCTCCACCATCTCATTTGGGAAGTCTTTGACAATTCTCGTGACGAAGCCATGGGCGGGTTTGCCAATGATATTGAAGTCGCGCTTCTGCCGGGAAATCGGGTCAGGGTTGTTGACAACGGCCGCGGCATTCCCGTGGACATACATCCGAAAACGAAAGTCTCGGCGCTGGAGACCGTGATGACGAAGCTTCACGCTGGGGCGAAATTCGGCGGCGAAGGATATAAAGTATCGGGCGGTTTGCACGGCGTCGGCGTCTCCGTCGTGAATGCGCTCTCGACAAAAGTTCGCGCGGAAGTGCATCGCGACGGGGGGAAGTTCGTGCAGGAGTATAAAAACGGCGGTAAGCCCGTGGGGAAGACGAAGAAAGAAGGCACGTCGAAATTGCACGGCACCATCATCACCTTCGAGCCTGACCCTTCGATATTCAGTGAGATCGCATTTGATTGGGACACCGTTGTCTCGCACTTGCGCCAGCAAGCATATCTCGTGAAGGGGCTTCGGATCTCTATTTTAGATATGCGGGACACTCCGAAAGTTGACGACGAAAGCGTTATGTATTTACGGGAACTTGGCATTGACGCGCCTTCAACAAGCTTTTATTTTGAAGGCGGCTTGAGATCGCTCGTCTCGTTCCAAAATCGCCACCAGTCGCCGGTTCATCGGAACGTGTTTTACGTCGAGAAAGAGCAGGACGGCGTGACGGTCGAGATCGCGCTCCAGTATGTTGATGACATTTCCTCGCGCTTGAGCGCCTTTGCGAACAATATCTACAACGCCGAAGGCGGCATGCATGTGACGGGTTTTAAGACCGCGCTTACGCGCACTTTGAACAACGCCTCGAAAGGCGGGAATGGCAAGGAGGGGGATTCATTTACGGGAGATGATGTACTCGAAGGCTTGACTGCTGTTATTTCGGTAAAAATGCGCGAGGTGCAGTTCGAAGGCCAGACGAAGTCGAAGCTCGGCTCGGTGGAAGCGCGCGGCGCGACGGAAACCGTCTTTGCCGAGAGTTTCGCGGCCTTCCTCGAAGAGCATCCTGATGACATGCGTGCGATTCTCGGAAAGGCGACCTTGGCGATGAAGGCGCGCAAGGCCGCGAAGGCCGCGAAAGATTCGGTTCTCCGCAAAGGCACCTTGGAAGGCCTCTCGCTGCCGGGGAAATTGGCTGATTGTCAGGTACGCAACCCTGAAGAAGCAGAGTTGTTTCTGGTGGAAGGAGATAGTGCGGGCGGAAGTTCGAAAATGGGACGTGATCGTCGCACGCAAGCAATTCTTCCTTTGCGCGGGAAAATCCTCAATGTCGAACGTGCACGGCTCGATCGTATGCTCTCTTCTGATGAGATCAAATTCTTGATTATCGCTCTCGGCACTGCTATCGGCGATGCATTTTCCATCGAAAAATTACGCTACCACAAGATAATCATCGCAACTGATGCGGACGTTGATGGCGCGCACATCAGGACACTTCTCCTCACGCTCTTCTACCGCCATTTCCGGCCCCTCATCGAGGGGGGCTATCTTTTCATCGCCCAGCCGCCTCTGTATAAGATAAAGAAAGGGAAGGAGGTTTCGTACGCTTATTCTGATGAGCAAAAAAAGAAAATCGCAGGCGATGATATACCTCTCGAATCTGACGTCGCGCAATCCGAGGAAGAGCCTGAAGAAACAGAAGAGTCTCCCTCGAAGCTGAAAGCTCGAAGCTCGAAGCTATCCATTCAGCGCTACAAAGGCTTGGGCGAGATGAATCCGGATGAATTGTGGGAGACAACCATGGATCCAGCACGGCGCGTCCTGAAATTAGTGACCATCGAAGACGCGGCGGAGGCCGACCGCACCTTTGACATCCTCATGGGCACCGACGTCCCTTCAAGGAAGACCTTCATCCAGTCGCACGCGAAGGAGGCGACGTTGGATATCTAGAGTAGGATTTTTATCATGTTGGATCGTCTTAAAAATACGGAATCAATAACGCGGCAACGAAAATCGTCTCTGCTGCATGTCCTCGCTGCTATCCTCGCGCTTCACACACCTCAAACTAAGGCGGGTGAACGTGGTGTGTTAGAGAAAGCGCCTCATACCTGGGAGGCCGTGACGACTGATTTTGCGCGGATGTCAGAGAAAGCAACTCCTGAAATGCTTCTGGAGTTGAGTAAAGAGACATTTCAGACGCATCTGCATGAGCATCCCAATGCTTTTGAGAGCGATGATCCAGGAAACTTGCAACAAGTGCTCAGCCTGATGAGCGCTGTGAGTAGTGAGTCTGTCGCCGGCACAAGATACGATTTTAAAGGCCTGCCTCCTGGGGCATATGTATTCTCGAGTAAAGAAGGGGGTCATGGGAACGGAGTAGTACTCCAATTCAACGAGCGCAACCCTGAGGGGTCGGGATTATATAAACGCTATGTACTAGTGACTGCTCGGCACGTTGCCGCCCTTTTTGACAACTTGCCGAATGGAAAGCGCTGGACTCACCATCGATCCCGTAACGAAAAAGGGGAAGGCGCAGACGTATCAGTGACTGAACTTACAAAGGAGGAAGCACTCGCACATAACCCTCTCTTTCTTTCTCGAGAATCACGCGGAGGAGATCTTGATGGCGAAATGGGCGCTGTGCTTGGTACTGATACTGATGGCAGGAAACGTTTCCCTGCGCTGCTTAGTCCCCGTCTTGCCGACAGGTTCTTTGCGACGACAAAATCATGCCCTCCCAACTGGAAAAATGAGCCTGATATGACACAGGCTCAGTTTTTGAGAATGATTTTGATTCCCAAGACGGAAACTCAAGAGCATGAGAAGGACACCATGGCTGTTAAAGGAGTGTCCGGTTCTGGTTTTTATAGTTCGCCTCGCCGCGGCGTTATTGAATTTGCCGGCGTGCTTGTCTCGGCGGGTGAACTTGAGCTAAAGGGGACCAGATACTCTGCTGCATTCATGGTTGACGGGCCAGTTATATGGGAGGCGATTGACCAGCTTCCTGAGTCAAGGCGGACTTCAGCAGAAGAACTTGTGCGATTTTAATACACGTACGGCTGGTAGGTGCCGCTCCAGGAGGGGATTGCGATGGATTGCGAGGTGATGTTGTTGCTCTCATTCGACTCGCGCACGGCGTTCGTCGGGTCGACAGTGACGGTGATCATCCCGCCGCCGCTCTGCACCGGCTTGAAGCGCAAGGTATTCTCGACGTGCGAGCCGGGGGTGAGACTGGTCTGCACAGGTGAGGTATACGTGTACACAGGGCTCATCGGGAGCTGGACGGTGAAGGAGTAGGTTCCCGTCGCGCCGCCGCCGTTATTCGCAATGTCGAATTTCACTGCCGCGATGTCGTTGGGGCCCATAGGGTAGCGGTTGACGAAGGCGTTCGTTGTGGGGTCAATAACGCCGATTGCGAGAATGCGGACTGAAAGGTCGGGCGTGCCTACTGGTTTTGCTGGTGTTTGAGCGCCGCCCATCGGGGCTGAAGGGATCATTGCCGCCGCGCTTCCTGCTGTCACGGTAAGCGCCGCAGTGCCTTGCGGGCGCTCTGTCGAGGTCGTCGCGCTCGGCATGAAGACGATCGAGAGCGGAACTTCGAGCGTCGTGGTGCCGGAGAGCATCGGTATCACGGAAAGAGCTTTCGCATCGCCGACGGTGAATGCGCTCCCGCAGGGGATCGAAATGGATTTGTTATCGGGCGTTTTAACATCGAACCGGAAGCCTGATTTGCACTGGTAGAGAAACGCAAAGGTGCCTGCTTCCTTCGGCTCGTATGTCCATTCAAGCGTGGCGGCACTTCCCGATTGCACGGGGCTTGGAGGAACGGTGATGGTAATTGCGTTCTCCGAGCGCGAGAAGCGCGAGAAAAGTGACGAGACGCCCGTGCCCGTGAGGCGCAAGAGGTGGTACGCGCCCCAGACGATAATAACGATAAGGATGATAAACCCGGCGACTGCAAGGATATTCGCCAAAAGTCCGGGGTTTTGGCTCTGCGGTGTGTCTGCCATAATGCCGCCTTTATACCACACTCTATGGGATTGACAAGACACAATCGCCAATGTAGAATGCAGTCCATGAATTCTCCTGAAAATAAGCCACCCTTTCGAGTTTTTTTCGCCGCAAGTATCGTGGTCTTCTTTCTCTCACTCTCCGCGGCGGATTCGGTCGGCTTCGTGCCGTATTACATCGACGGCACTGAATCTGACCGCGACGAAGCAGTATCTCTTTCGAATCTCCCCGAACTCGGGGAGGAACCCATCGAAGAAGAACCGGAAATCGTCGGTGTGATGCCGGAACGTCTTCGCATTTCCGCTATTGATCTCGATCTTCCTGTTTCAAATCCGCAGACGCGTGATATCGAAACACTCGACACGATTTTGCAGAAAGGCCCTGCGCGTTTCGTGGATTCTGCAAAGCTTGGCGAGAAAGGAAACGTTCTCATCTTCGGCCACTCGTCGCATCTTCCTGTCGTACACAACCAAATGTACAAAGCATTCAATCGCATTCCTGAATTGAAGGAAGGTGACACCATCGAAGTTGAAGGGGAGGGAAAGGTGTTCTCCTATCGCGTGACAGCTCTGAAGAGCGTGGATGCCGAAGACGGCATCATCGATCTCTCAAAAACCGGCAACCGTCTCACCATCGTCACCTGCGACACCCTCACCAGCAAATCCGCCCGCTTCGTCGTTGAGGCAGAATTGGTAGGTTCGTACGAGCTCTAGGTAGTACCCTTTCTTTGATATTGACACGATTATATTTTCGTGATAGAGTTTTTGCCGGTTGCCTGAAAGGGCGCCTGTCTTCAGCTTAACTCCAACAGAAGGGAAGGCCCCCAATGAAGACGAAGTTGATTGCGGCTACACTTGTCGCTATCGTCTCGACAACGGCTCATGCGGACGCGGGTCGCTGCGATCGTTTCGCCAGCGGCTACGATCGGTTCATGTGCATGAACACCACTAACTACGGCGTTCCGTGCATGCGTCGGTCGCGACAGATCATCGTGATCTACACCCGCGGGCCGTCGAACGCACGTTTCGGCCGCGGGAGTCGGATGATTTATGTCGGTCGGTAACGACGACATCGCAGGACGGAAAGCTTTAAGAGAGGGGACATCCCCTCTCTTTTTTCATTAGTCCAATTGACTAAAAGGATTCCAGGCCTCTGGATTTCTATGTCCCAAAGACTTCGGTTGTTTGATTTTTGTTTCATTCGTCCCCTCTTTTTTTCTAACCTGATTGATTGCAGCGGGCGTAGCGTAAATCATAATAGGCGTCCCAACCTCGTTGTTACTATGTTTCCCCTCGATCGAAGGGGTTGTTATGTACTTATGGGTATCAATGCTGTCGACATTCGAGAGCCGAATACATCCCGTACTCAAGTGTTCTCCGCCTAAAAAACTTCTCCACATTCCTTCCCCCTCTTGAAACTCCTCCCACTCGCCGGAACGATTAGTGCCATGCACATGGAATCCTCGAGTTTCGTTGAAAGTGTACCGTGCAGTTACCACTTCGGCGATTCTGTTGTATTTTTCTTGCCCGAAACCCCATGTAAACCAATGAAGCACCCCATCATCATCAGGAATGGGGTTAAATTTATCGTTATATTTCTGTTCTGCCGATACGATCTCGCCATACAAACCTTTTCGTTCACTCTTCATAAAATAAAGACCGAGAGGGGTTTGATTTTTCGCACTTCCAAAACCATTTCTCGACATCGCGGCTTTATATGCTTTAACAAACTCTAATTGCTGATTTGAGGGATTTTTTTGGACAACATATAAGCGTTGGAATCGTTTCCCTTTATTATCTATATCGGCAAAGGCAAATAAACCATAGGGGGTATGGCCCATTGCGTCTCGAAGCTCAGCGAGCTGCTGGCCGCTTTTCTCTACAACGTTTTTCAACTCCTCTGTGTCCGGAAGATACATCTGAGATTCAACATCTAAATATTGCGCGTGTTCTCGTAAATAATCTGCTCGCGAATCAGACGGAATGCTGCGAAGAAGATAGTCAATAGCCTCCTGCTTGTGTTTCTCTAGATCGTTTAGAGAGAGAGGGCGGTCTACATGAGACTCCTTTTCGGGGGGAGTGGGTTTTTCATGGCGACTTGGAGGAGTAGTCTGAGGAGTATCCTTTTGTTTTTCAAGGTGTTTTTCTCCAGCTATCACAAGCGTAGCTGCTCCTACACCAGTCAGAAATTTCCGTCGATTTATTTTGTCCATAAATTAAGTATATCAGCGTAATAACGGCTATTTTCAGGGGTATTGACATTTGAATCATAGGTGATATAATTTTCCCTAAGCTAGCCGAAGGGGTTGGCTAAGTACATTCCAAACAGGAGGGTTACAGATGAAGAAATTCATCGAGTCAGTCGGCTATCCGGCACTGGGCATTTTGATTGCTTTGGCCGCCTGGTTTTGGGTTATCCAGCCCTTGACCGAGCGCGGGGTAAGCGGCCCTCGGGTCGACATCACCGAGACTTCTCGAGCGCAGGACGACTCGTCTTCGGACGAGGAAGCGGTCTTCAACCGCGTGCTCGAGAAGAAAGCCAAGGTAGTTTTGGGTTTGGTGCCGTCTGACGGAACGTACGGTGGTGCTTCGGTGACCGCGGGCGGACCGCCTGAGGCAGCAAAGCACTGCGTCAAGGTCAACGCCAGGAAAGCCGGTGGCGGGACCTACAAGCGTTGGCGGTGCGAGAAGTAACCGCTACGCGAACCGACAGGAGAGAGCCTGTTCTCTCCTGTCGGCACTATTTTTTGGTGCCGGTTTCTCTAATACATTACAAGACTTGACATTCAGTACAAAAGAGGTTATTATTTTAAAACATAAATTAATAAATTTATGAATAATCATTACAACAACTGCATTGCCAACTACGCTCTGGGCGTAGGAATTGTTGTTCTTGTTCTCGCTACGCTTTTCAGCATGGCGTCGGTCGTGTCGGCCGACGATTATTCAGATGGATACGTGTATTACGATACTTACACCCCTGATTACAACTATAGTTACTACGACACGTACACTCCTGACTATAGCTACAGCTACTACGATACGTATACACCTGATTACGACTACACGTATTACGACACCTACACGCTAGATTACGATTACACTTACTACGACACCTACACCCCGGACTACGGCTACATGTACTACGATACTTATACGCCTGATTACTACGACTACGGCTGTGGCTCGCTCTGCTACGATTACGTAGACTATTACGTCGATGATTACTCGTACTCGTCTGGTTGCTCGTGGTGCGGCGGGTTTGGTGGTTACAATTACTCAACGCCGCACTATCCGACCTATATCCCACAGGTGAGCGTCGGTCAGCCGGCGCGTTCTTCGTCCGCACCCTCGTACTACAGCAACACGAATACGAACACGAACGTGAACAACATCACGAACATCGACAACTCCATCAACGACAGCTTCAACAACTACAACAGCAACAACACGTCGCTCGTGGTCGCAACGCCGCAGTATCCGGTCGTCTACACCTCTCCGGCGCCTTCCTGCACCATCAACCATGCGCTCACGGGTGGGTATGGTTACTACAACGCGGGCAATGTCGCGTACCTCTCGTGGACCTCGCAGAATGCGACCAGCGCCTTTCTCTCGAACGTGGGAACGGTCGGCGTCTCAGGCTCGCAGAACGTCTACCCGAGCTACACAACGACCTATACGTTGACGGTCTATGGCGCGAACGGTCAGACGGCGAATTGTGCAACGACGGTGAACGTGAACACGTATCTCCCGCCGGTCCATACTCCTCCGACGTACGTTCCTCCGACCTATGTTCCGCCCATCGTGCAGCAGCCGTACGTGGCACTCACGCAAATCCCGTACACCGGCTTCGACTTCGGCCCTCTCGGCAACAGCATCTACTGGCTCTCACTCATGGGCTTTGCAATCGCCGGTGCATACCTCATGGTCTACTACCGCGGCGGTGCCTTCGCGCTCGCAACGACAATGATTCCTACGCGCAAGCTGCTTACACCCGTCATTGCTCCGAAGGCTCCTTTCCTCATCGAGAAAGAGGCGGCGGAAGCAGCGCGTGTCGCACCGGTCGTTGCGGCCATAAGGAAGGCTGGGACGAGCGACACCATGGCCATCATCAAATCAACTGATGGCTCAATGCCGAAGATCGTTATCGAACGCAATTAAAAGGACGGGACGCCGCAAGCCGCCTTTGGCGGCTCGCGGCGGAAGAGCTCCGAAGGTGAAAGTCAGAACTGTTAATAAAGGATTGACATTACGTCTATGACAACTATTATTGAAGCAAGCATCCGTGGGCGGGGGAACGCGGTCGCGAAATATATGACCTCCCGCGCTGCATCCTATTCGGTCGCAGTAGCACTCATGTTCGCAGTAATGACGGGCCTCATTGTGCCTGCATCATTCGCGCATGCTTCGGGCGATGAGCCGAGCTGCTGGATCTCGGCATCGCCGAGCACCGTTTCGTACAACGGTTCAACGACTCTGACGTGGGGCTCGGAAGACGCCGAGAGCGGCTGGATCTCCGATATCGGCGACGTTTCCCTCTCCGGTTCGCAGACAGTCTACAACATCACCTCGACGAAAACCTACACCTTCACGGTCTATGGGAACGGCGAGTCGGACACGTGTCAGACCACGGTGTATGTAAGCGGTTCTGGCTCTGGCTCCGGTTCACCTTCCTGCTCGATCTATCCAAGCTCGAACAATGTGCAAAGCGGCCAGTCGACGACTCTCAATTGGACCTCGCAGAACGCGCAGTCGGCGCATCTCTCGGCCGACGGCTCGGTCTCGCCGAATGGCTCGTACACCGTGTACCCCTATCAGACGACGACCTATACACTTACCGTTTATGGTTATAGCGGTCAGAGCAATCAGTGCCAGACGACTGTTTACGTGACCGGCGGAGGTGGTGGATACCCGTATTATCCTCCGTATCCGTACACGCCGTATTACAACCAGCCGCCGTCGTGCACGATTACCTTGGGCGGCTACACGTACAATCCAAGCCAAATCTACAATCAAACAGCGACTCTGTCGTGGAGCTCACAGAACGCGACGAATGCCTACATCTCCAGCATCGGCTCCGTTGCTCCGAATGGAGCGCAAGTCGTGTACCCGCAGCAGAGCCAGTACTACACGATGACGGTCTATGGTCCGGGCGGCACGGCCTCATGCCAGACCTACGGTACAGGTTATAACTATCCGTACGCATACAATTATCCGTACACGTCTCCCACAGTGTCTCCGTACTTGCAGCTGACGCAAATTCCCTACACCGGACTCGATCTCGGCCCTGTTGGCACGGCCGTGTACTTTCTCGCACTTACGGCTTTCGCGATCGCGGGCGGCTATCTCGTCGTCTACTACAATGGCGGCGTTGTGCGATTCTCATTCGCACGGGAAGTGGCGACGGCGGCGCGCAACCAATACCATGCGGTGCGTTCTCTGATTTCGCGCTAATATAAGGGGGTAGGGAAAACCACAACGCGCTCCTCGGGGCGCGTTGTGGTTTTGGCTCGCGATTTTTCAGTCGATTTTTTCGGCCTCGGTTTATTTCGACGAATGTTACTTTTTTCCCCATGGGGCAAAAAAGTAACATTCGTTTTTCTTGATCCGGCTGTACGAACTGTTACGAGCGGTTTTTGATTTCCTCGGTAAGCGTCTTTTGAAACTCTGTAAGAGATTGCGCGCCCATTTTTCCTCGTTCACGATGCTCGACAGTAACGTTTTGTGCTTCGACTTCTGCATCGCCGACAACGAGCCAGTAGGGAACTTTCTCGACTTTTGCATTGCGCACCTTTTTGCCGAGGGATTCGTTCGAGTTATCCAATTCGACGCGGATGCCGGCATCTTTCAAGGCCGCTGAAACTCCTTGCGCATACGCGGCGTACTTTTCCGAAATCGGAAGCACTTTCACCTGTACCGGCGCAAGCCAGGTGGGGAATGCCCCAGCATATTTTTCGATGAGGAATGCCATAATGCGCTCGATCGCGCCAATTGATGAGCGATGGATGACGAACGCGCGCTTTTTCTCTCCGTCAGAGCCGATGTAAGAGAGATCAAACCTATCCGGCATGCAAAAATCGTACTGTACGGTGAATGCCGTATCCTCCTTGCCGTTTACGTTTTTCATTTGGATGTCGATTTTCGGGCCATAGAATGCCGCTTCGTCTCTGGCTTCTTCGAATTCAGAGCCGCGTCTCTGCAGAACTTCCCGGAGAAGCCCCTCACTTTTCTCCCACGCCGCATCGTTTTTGTAATATTTTTCAGTGTTCGAGCGGTTACCCAAGGAAAGGCGATAGCGGTAATCCTTCCCGTACTCCAAACCGAAAACGCCAGCCATGTGTTCGATGAGATCCAAGGCTTTTCCGGCTTCGTCTGCGGCCTGTTCTTCAGACGCGCAGATGATGTGTGCATCAGCGAGACAGAACGTGCGGACGCGCTGGAGTCCCATCAACTCGCCTGACTGTTCGTATCGGTAGAGTTGCGCAAGCTCTGCGAAACGCACGGGGAGTTCGCGATAGCTGTGGGGCTTCGAGAGGAAAAGTTCGAAGTGATGCGGGCACGTCATGGGGCGCAGCATGAACTCCTCGTCATCAATGATGATAGGGGCGTACATCGAATCCTTGTAGTGCGGATAGTGGCCGCTCTTTTTGTAGAGGTCGAGCTTCGCGATGTCAGGCGTCTTCACGTGAGTGTAGCCACGCTTTGTTTCTTCCTCGACAACGAATTTCTCAAGCTCGCGGTAGATGGCCGCGCCTTTGGGGGTAAAGAGGGGAAGACCCTTGCCGACCGTATCAGAGAAGGTGAAGAGGTCGAGCTCTTTGCCGAGTTTCTTGTGGTCTCGTTCGTTTGCTTCGTCTGACATGAAAGCGATTCTAGCATCATTCGAGCCATTTTGGATGGGCTTGACAAAATATACCCAATGGGTAAAATATCTTTGATGCTTGAGCACGCTTGAGCAGAGACTGTAGAAAGCAAAACAGCCGGTGTCCTAGGAGCCGGCTGTTATTTTTATAACGCTTTTGCTTTCTCCACGACGAAGCTTGCTTCGCCGTTCCTATCCGAGAATTTGCCTTTGACCATCATGCACAAGCCGGCACTGAAGAGTTTCTCATTGTCTTTGAGCGTGCGGGGGAAGACGACGATTTCGACGTTCCCCACGTAATCGGCGAGGCGGCCGAAGAGCATGCGCTCGCCGTTTTTCGTGAGTATCGCGTTCGTGCTCTCCAGATAGCCGCCGATAACAGTCTCGACACCGCGGGGGAATGCTTCCTTCGCTTGTTTGATGGTGTATTTTTGTTTCGCGAGCGCGTCTTTGCATCTGTCTAAGGGGTGCCCGGAGACATAGAAACCCAAGAGTTCTTTTTCCCATGCAAGCTTCTCCTCAAGCGTTGCCGGTTTCTCTTGCGGAAGCTTGAGCTCGGAACGCCGAGATGAAAGGGAAGTGCCGAAGAGGGAATCCTGGCCCACGGGCATCTTCTGGTGCTCGCGGCGATATTCGAGGAGCGTGTTCGTGTGCGTGAGAAAAGCTTTCCGCTCGCCGAGGTCATCGAGGGAGCCCGACATGATAAGCGCTTCAAGGGATTTCTTGTTGAGGTTCTTATCCCCTATCCGTGCGAGAAAATCCGCGATCGACTCGAATCCCCCATTGGCTTCCCTTTCCGCGATGATCGCACCCCCGATGCCAGTACCGAAATTTTTTATCGAATAGAGACCGAAACGGATGGTTTTCCCTGTCCCGTTAGAGGCCGCAGGCTCTCTCATGGGGTCGTCAATGACAGTAAAAGTACCGCGACTTTCATTGACCGACGGCGGGAGAATGTTGATGCCCATACGCTTGCATTCGTTCACCACTTCCGCGATCTTCTCAACGTCTCCCGCTTCGGAGGTGAGAAGCGCCGCCATGTAATCCACCGGATAGTTGGCCTTCATGTAAGCGGTTTGGTACGCAAGGAAGCCGTAGCTCGCGGCGTGGGCTCTATTGAAACCGTAGGCGGCGAAGGTCTCGATCTGCTCCCAGAGCTTTTGCACAACCTCTTTTTTCATGCCGTTTGCGATGCATCCTTCGGTGAATTTTTCTTTCTGTGCGGCCATCTCCGCCGGTATTTTCTTCCCCATCGCTTTTCTGAATTTGTCGGCCTCGAGCCACGAGTAGCCGGCGAGTTTGATGGCGATTTCCAAGACGTCATCCTGATATGTAATGACGCCGTAGGAGTTTTTGAGAATCGGCTCCATGCGCGGGTCGAGATATTTCACCAAAGCAGGATTTCGTTTGCGCTCGATGTAGGCGGGGATGAAGGCCATCGGGCCCGGGCGATAGAGCGCGACCATGGCGTTGATGTCGTGAATCACTGAAGGCTTCAGCTCCGTGAGGTAGTTCGTCATGCCGCCGCCGGCGAGCTGGAAGACGCCCAAGGTCTCGCCGCGCGCGAGCATCTCATACGTTTTTTTGTCGTCCAGAGGAATGGTGTCGAGATTGAGCGAGACGCCGAGGCGCTCGCGCACGCGGTCGCGCGCGTCGGCGAGTGTGGAGAGATTGGTGAGGCCGAGGAAATCAAATTTGAGGAGACCGGCGTCTTCCACGGCGTGCATATCGTACTGCGTGATGACCTTGCCGCCCTTGGGATCGAGCTGCACAGGGACGAAATCGGTGACCGGTGTGGGGGCGATAACGACGCCCGCTGCGTGCACGCCGACGTGACGTGCGTTGCCTTCGACCTTGCGCGCCATGTCCAGTATCTCGCGGGCATCAGGGTCTTTCTTGTAGGCTTCCGCAAGCTCGGGGACTTCATCGAGAGAACTTTGGATAGTGACAGGGAAGCCTTGCCGGCCGAAGGGGATCATCTTCGCTATTGCGTCACCCGTGCCGTAAGAGTGGCCGAGAGCGCGCGCGACATCACGCACGGCTGCACGCGCGAGCATCGTGCCGAAGGTGCCGATCTGTGCCACCTTATCATCGCCGTACTTTTTTCGCGCATAGTCGATGACCTCGTCGCGCCGGTTGTCCGCAAAGTCCATATCGATATCGGGGGCCGAGGGGCGCTCCGGATTCAAGAAGCGCTCGAAGGGAAGTCCGTATTCGATAGGATTCACGTTCGTGATGCCCGCAAGATAGGTGACCAGAGAACCCGCAACGGAACCACGGATGTTCGTGAGGATGCCATTCTCGTGCGCGAAGCGCAGGAGATCGGAGACGACGAGGAAGTACGTCGAATACCCTTTCTTCGCGATGACGGAGAGTTCGTAATCTACTCTCTCGCGTAAGACAGGCGTCTCTTCGAGGCTGCGCTCCTTGAAGCCCTCGTACGCGAGATTTCGGAGGACTTCATCGTGCGTCGTGCCTTTGGGAATGGGGAATTCGGGAAAGACCCATTTACCCAGTTCGAGTTCGAGATTACAGGCGGCGGCGATTGTTTGCGTATTCTCGAGCGCCTCAGGGAAGTCTTTAAAAAACTCGCGCGCCTTTTCTTGCGTAATGAATGAAAAGTCACCGCGCGCACCCTCAAATTCTCTATCCAGGACTCCCCCATTCCTGATCTTTACAACGAGCTCGCGTGCGATCGCTTCGTCGGGCTGAAGATAATACGTGTCGTGCGCCCCGACAACCGCCACATTGGCGGTTCGGGCAAGGGCGACGGTTTTTTTCTGCAACTCTTCGTGACCTTCGATCTCCGGATGATGGGTGACCTCGACGTAGAGGTCGCTGCCATAGAGTTTCTTGTATGATGCGAGCGCCTCCTCGGCTTTCTCGTGCATTCCGTCCTTCAGGTGTCGTGCATGCTCGCCGCCGAATGACGGAAGGATGGCAATGAGGCCGTCCTGGAAATGTTCCATGAGCTCGCGGTCGATGCGCGGGCGGTAGTAGAAACCTTCCAAATGTGATTTCGAGACGAGGTGAATAAGGTTGCGGTAGCCGACTTCGTTCTTCGCGAGGAGGACGAGGCGAAAGTGGCGATCATCCACGCGATGCTCCTTATCGAAGCGCGTGCGAGGGGCGACGTAGAAATCGACGCCGATAATGGGTTTCAGCCCGGCCTTCTTTGCTTCTTTGTAGAATTCTATCGCGCCATAGAGATTGCCATTATCGGTGAGAGCAAGCGCCTCCTGGCCGTCGGCTTTAGCGGCAGCAACAAGCTCGGGGATTTTTGGGAGCGCTTCCAAAAGGGAATAGTGAGAATGCGTGTGGAGATGAACAAACCGCGCACTCATTACTGCAGTATATCAGTTGGTATTTTCCCATGCATAATTTAAGACACGGCGTGTCTTAAATTATGGTATGCTGGTAGGATGGATTTTTACCACATACTGAATCGAGGTGTTGAAAAAAGAGATATCGTGCTGGATGACGGGGATCGCATTCGTTTTGTAAGTGATTTGTACGAGTTGAATAACAAGAATATTGCTGCGAATCCGCTTACTAAAAGTCGCCGCGGCGCTCATAGGTCTCTTTTGGTGCGAATTCATGCGTGGTGTCTTATGTCCAATCATTATCATCTTCTTGTTTCTCCGGTAGACGACGACATCGCAAACATATCTCGTTTTGCTCAAAAAATAGGGATGGGGTACGCGAAGTACTTTAATGAGAAATATTCACGCAACGGTGTCTTGTGGCAGGGGATATATAAGAGAATTAGGATTGAGCGGGATGCGCATTTCAATTACATCCCATACTACATTCATCTCAACCCGTTAGATTTTTCGATGCCGGAATGGCGTGAGGGGAACGTAAAGAGAATATCTCAAGCACTCAAAAAGCTTCAAGAATATCGATGGAGTAGCTACCTCGATTATGTCGGTACAAAAAATTTTCCGTCCATTCTCGATACCGACACTCTTGTCGATGTGCTGGGTTCTCCAAAAAGACAACATAACGTCATTGCAGAGGTAATTCAAGATCGAATCCTCGCGAATAAAAGTGATGTAATCGAGATAATTTAAGACACGGCGTGTCTTAAATTTTAGGGTGGTGGGGATTTTATGCTTGTGTTGGGTTTTTCTTGGTATCTTAGAAGGGTGCAGTGGTACATCGGTGTCGACGAAGCGGGGCGAGGTGCACTTGCCGGTCCGGTCTGCGTCGGCGCCGTTCTGTGTCCCCTCGCTTTCGATTGGCGCGAGGTGTTCTCCCTCATCACAAAGCGCGGGAAGCCAAAGTTGCGCGACTCGAAGCATCTCTCGGCCCAGCAAAGAGACATCCTTTTCGAATACATCGCCGCGCATGCGCGCCTGCGGCACACGAGCGCGTTCGTCGAGGCCGAGGTGATCGATGCGATCGGTATTGCGAACGCGGCGCGGGAGGCCGCTGCTGTTGCGGTCGCGCGGCTCAACGTCGCTCCTTCGCGCGTGAGTGTTCTCCTCGATGCCGGCTTGTGGCTCTCGTCCGAGTGGACGCAGGAGTCGTTCATCCGCGGCGACGAGACCGTGCCCGTGATCGCGCTCGCATCAATCGTCGCAAAGGTGGTGCGCGATAGGCACATGGAAACGCTCGCAGCGGATCACACGCGCTACGGCTTCGACCAGCACAAAGGCTACGGCACGCTCGTGCACAAGCGCGCGATACGCAAGCACGGCACCCTGCCCCTCATACACCGTAAGTCGTTCCTCACAGTGTCTGCTTGATTTGTCAATGGAGGAGTATTATATTATTGGCTTGCTCCTAAGGGAGGAGCACAAGAATGAGGGAGGAACTCGTGCCACTACTAGACGTAATAGAGCAGCAAATGTTGCCTGCCAGTGCTGACCCTCGCCTAGTGCGAGCAACTTGGCAGGTATGCAAAAACGAATGTCTCCTGCCGGACGATTGCGATTGTTCGGAACTGGAGCTGTGGCAAATTGACAACATCTCTCGGATTGTAAAAAGGGCAAAGAGCATTGCCCACAAGTTCAATGGCTCGCACTAGAACGAGCCTCGTTGATCTCTCGGGGGTCCGCTTCGGCGGACCCTTTACTTTTTGGCTCAAAATCTGTACACTCCCGCCCATGGTAGTCCGAATGCGGCGGAACCGCTCGCAAACCAAGAAGCGCCGGAGTCATCATGCTCTGAAGTCGGTGCATATCTCGAAAGACGAGGCAGGGAACTCGTATCTAAGCCATCGCGTGAACCCAGTGACCGGCATGTACCGCGGTCGCCAAGTTATCGATGTGACGGCGCGTGCGAAACGTGTCGCTCGCCGCACAAAACGCCGCGAGAAAGAGCTCATGGCAAGCGGCCAGTCTACTGGGGAAAAGAAAGCCGCAACATCCTCTCCGTCTGCGTAAGTTACCCTACGCTCTTGAATGCGGACATTTCCAGGACGTCGGGCGTCACAGTTGCGCAGGAAGGTGCTGGGTAAAAAATCCACAGGTGCCGCTTCCGATATCTTCAACTCTTTTGGTATACTTTGTATATGAGTTCTTTTAATGCATCCTGCGGGGAGGATTAATTCATGCGTATGACCCGTTCTTTTCCCTTGGCCACTAGCAACCAGCAACTAGCAACCAGCAACTAGTGTATGGCCAACCGACACCTCGCCCGCTCGGTCGTTCTCCAGGTCTTGTTCGAGAGGGATGCCGCAGGTGGGGCCATGACGTTCGATGAGGCACTTTTGCGCCTCAAGGATTACGCGCAGGAGTTTGGCGCACGGGAGAGCGACATGCCCTTTATGACGGAGCTTCTCAAAACCGTCCTCGCCAAGCAGAAAGAACTCGATACCGTCATAACGAAAGCTGCTCCCGAGTGGCCCCTGGAAAGAATAGCTGCGATCGACCGCAACATTCTGCGGCTCGGCCTCTCTGAGCTTCTCTTTGCCGACCGCAGCCAGGTCCCGGCCAAAGTCGCCATCAACGAGGCCATCGAGCTTGCGAAGAATTTCGGGTCGAATTCATCAAGCCGGTTCGTGAACGGTGTCATGGGGGCGGTCTATATCGAGCTCGGCGAGCCGGGGAAGAATGAGGGTGCTGCGCGCAAGCAAGGAGGGGCCGCGCCGGGAGGGGGCAAGATGCCGGTGGAGCACCTCGCAGGGGCCGTCGTGTATGCCAAACATGAAGGAGAGACCTACCTTGCGTTCGTCCACGATATTTTCGGGCACTGGACCATCTCGAAGGGGCGCATCAATGGCGGCGAAGATCTGAAAGCAGGCGCCGCACGCGGCATTAAGGAGGAACTGGGGCTTGATGTGACTATCAAGGAAGAGCTTGGTGTCAACGAATACACCGCGAACGATTCCGAGATCAAGGGCGGCAAGAAGCGCAAGCGCGTCACCTACTTCCTCGCCGAGTCGCCTTTTAGCGAAATAAAACTCGGCTCTTCCGGTGGGCTTGATGACGCGCAGTGGTTCCCGCTCTCGCAGGTCGGCTCACTCAATTTCTACGATGATACGTTGAAGATAATCATCCCTGCCATCAATATTCTTGCGCAGAAAGGAAGACAATAGTAGGTTTACCGGCATGCAATTCGGACCATTCGAAGAAAGAATAGGGTTCACGTTCACCGATAAGCGGCTTATCGAGACCGCCTTCACGCATCGCTCGTACCTCAATGAGAATCGCATGCCGGGGCGCGAGCACAACGAACGGTTGGAGTTTTTGGGGGATGCTATTTTGGAGCTCGTGGTCACCGAATTTCTCTATACGAAATATCCGACGAAGCCGGAAGGGGAGCTTACGGCATTTCGCGCCGCACTCGTGAATACCGTCTCAATTGCTGAAGCGGCGACGAAACTCGGCATGAACGACTACCTCTTGCTCTCGCGCGGCGAGGCGAAAGACACCGGCCGCGCGCGGCAGATAATCTTGGCAAATGCATTTGAGGCCCTCATTGGCGCCCTCTATCTCGACCAAGGCTACGACGCAGCGAAACAGTTCATTGCCGACCAACTTTTCCATAAGACCGATGAAGTCGTCGAGAAACGTCTCTGGCAAGACGCGAAAAGCAAACTACAGGAGATCGCGCAGGACAAGCTCGCGGTCACTCCCACTTACGAATTGATGAGCCAAACCGGTCCTGACCACGACAAGCAATTCGTTGTCGCGGCCTACCTCGGCCGCGACAAGGTCGCCCTCGGCGAAGGGCGCTCCAAACAAGAAGCAGAACAAGATGCCGCGCAGAAGGCTCTGATTGCGAAGGGGTGGTGATGGCCTCATGCGCGTGGTATGATGTTGCGCATGGACGCTATTATCCCAGAGGAAATCAGACAACAACTCACAAATCTCGGAGTGGGTGTTTTGTATTTGTATGGCTCGCGCGCGCAAGGCACGGCACATGCGGGCTCAGACTATGACATTGGTGTCGTGTTCGACGATCCACAGAAAGCGGATTTTGATCTCGACCGCTACAGCGCGCTCTACGGCACTCTGAATGCCATTTTCCCCGACAACATTCGCGGGCCGAAATTGGATATTGCATTCCTACAGCGGGCGAACGCGAAATTGCAGCTCGATGCCGTCCAATACGGCCGCGCAGTGTTTGAAAGTAATCCGCGCGTTCGGGCCGATTACGAGGAATCGGTCATAAAGCATTACGACGATTATCGTTTCCTCGAGCGCGAGTACGAAGACGCGACGTTTGGCGCATTCAGCAAAGCGTAGTATGCATAAGCCGCCGCTCTCCCGAGTGAAGATCGAGAGCAAGCTCGCAATCATCCGCGAAGCGATCGAGCGGTTGCCCGCGACCGTGTCCGATTGCACCGAAGAGGAATTTGCCGCCGACATCACGAAGTTCGCCGTGACCGAACATTTTCTGCGCCGTGCACTCGAGGCGGTGTTTGATATCGCGGGGCACATCATTTCCCGCTTTTCTTATTCGCCCGGCAAGCGGCCAAAGACACTGAAAGAGGTTGCCGCGGCGCTCGGGGAGAAGGGTGTCGTTGACGCCGCGTTTGCGGAAGGCGCGCTTTCAAATATGGCCGGATACCGCAACCGCATGGTGCATTTTTACGACGAGATTACGTCGCAGGAGCTGTATAGGATTGTCACGCGCAATCTCGGCGATTTCGAAACATTCGCAGCTGCCGCCGTCCACGTCATACAGAACCCAAGCGAATTCGACCTTGCCGCAGAGGAATGAAGCGGCCCCGACCACGAGCAATTCGTCGTCGCGGCCTACCTCGGCCGCGATAAAGTCGCCCTCGGCGAAGGGAGGTCTAAACAAGAGGCGGAACAAGCGGCCGCTGAAGCTGCACTTAAAGCCAAGGGCTGGTAGGGTGGCAGGCCTGCCCATGAACCAAGTTTGGCTTTCTTTTGTTGAGACGCGCCAAGGTTATAGAAGTTGAACGCGTGATTCCATTTGTAATGCGAGGATCTTAGAAGTTTTTCTCAACCAAGCCAAACTGTGGTGCTGGGAAGCCGAGCAAGATGCTGCGCAAAAAGCCCTCGCAGCCAAGGGGTGGTAATGGGGAAGAGCGGAACCCATGTCTTAAACCGGTGCTAGCATAGAAGAGTGACTAATGGAGAAAAACCAAAAAGTGGGTGGTGGGAACAAAAGCCAGGGTATAAACCGGTAGGTGAGGAAGAATGGCCGCCGAAAGATCCAGCGCCGCGTGATATTGAGGAAGTACGGAACGCGACCGCTGATGCGCGGAAAGCACGAGAGCGCGGGCCAGGAAGATCAAGGTCGTTTGCTCCGCGCGGCCAATCAAAAGGACCCTCTCAACCAATCCTTCAGGATTCAGCTCGTCTTGCAATCGACCCTCCTAAAGAAGTCATCGATGCGGAGGAGATGGGCTCCGACGAAGAATCCGTATTTGAACAACGTCGGCGGCGGGATAGTGAAGTACGCGGTCGCGCCTTAGCGGCCGTCCGGACTGAAAAAGCAAAAGGGGCGAAAGATGACCGACTTACGGCGGGGCATAGCGAACGGGGACGACGAGCGCGAAGCGCGTCAGAGCGACGCCTAGGAAAAGCGAAACGGCCAGAAGATTTGAGCGTGTCTCCTAAGCGCGTTGAAGCGTGGCGCGCCAAGCGGCTCGAACGGACCAAAAGGGAGCTTTCTGAAGAGGAAGCGAGAGACGAATTATGGGTACGGGAGCGTGCATGGCGTCTCGGCATCCTTTTGCGCACCGGAGCATACAACAGTAATCGTTTTAAGGAGTTGCCGGAAACGGTGCCGGTTACGATGAAGCGATGGCAAGAACCGAAAGGCGATGAAAAAAAGAAAGCGAGAGACGAGGAGTTTGAGATCCCAAAGAGCACGCTTAAGCAGTGGCTCAAAGATCTAGAGCCGCATGAACAGCAGCGTTTGTATTCTATAGGAAGGAGAAAGCTCGAATTTCGTTTCGATGAAAATAATTACCCCAAATGGCAGGAAAAAGACGGGGATACCCCTGAAGTGAAGACGCGGAAAAAATTGAAGATGGAGGGAAGGCAGAGATTTGATAAAGAACAAAAGGAACTTGCCGATGCACTGGAGATCGTGGCAATCCCGATGCTAAAGGGCGCGTTTGCAGCGCTCGGTCACAAGAACGTAGATGTGTACTTATCAGGTCTTCCTGATGACCTCGCGGGCGGGATCGATACGATCGTAGAGTTCAATGATGAAGCCGGCAACCTCAAACGCTATGCAGACGACTCGCCGATGGTGCTGGTAATCGATGTTACGTATGCAAGAATGAAAGACAAGATTTCAGCTGAAATGAAGAAGAGGCGGATGAGCGAAGACGCGCGAAGCGTATTGCTGGGCAAAAGCGACAAGATCGATCCTACCCTTTCCACCGCGCGCGCGACGAAGTTGTTTCGTTCCGCCGTCGAGACGTTCGGAACGATGAGCACGCAAACGTTCGATAAGCATGGTCCATTGCCGTTGGAGAAATATCGAGAACACGTGCCGCGGCTTATTATCGGCCTTGATTATGACAATGCGTTTTCTGCAATCATCAACTGGGTTGCTAAGAATGACGATGAGTTTGAAGCATTTTTCCGCGGAACGGGACTGGCGCGCCGTATCGCGACCTCCGTGCGCCGACAACTCGAGGGCCTCTATGCACTCGCCGCCGCCGATAACCAAAATCCTAATACGCCATACCTTGCGGAGTTACTGTATGAAGTGGGCGGCCCCGACCCGCTTCAGTACCTAGAGATTGATCGGTCGCTTGATAATCTCGATAACCTACTCATGACACGAGAGAGATACGAAAAGGGAAGGGCACACAGCAAGAGTCCAAAGGAACTTACCTGGTGGAAAAAGGCATGGAGATTGAGACAGCGGTTTGTAGAAGCCGTTCGTACACAGGTTGCATACGATAAAATACACGGAAGCCGCCAGCGAGGCGATAGAGCGCTGACAGAGTCTCCAAGTAATTCACAGGAAGCTTTAGCAGCAAAGGAAAAAGCATACGAACGTTGGTCGGGTCCTCGAGATTCGTTACAAAAAGGCCTGCGCTTCATTGAAGACGAACGAAAGAGAAAAGAAAGCGTGAAGAGAAAAAAGAAGCATGAACCACGCATGGGAGACCCGCTACGACGTCAAGTTATTGGTGGCGGAGGGGCGACGAAAGCAGTAGCGTCAGAAGAGTTTGATTCTGGAAAAGAGCGTTACGCATCAACCGCGGAGAAAGAGGTGAGGTTTACACCTGTGACGGCCCTTTCAACGCAACCTGACCTACAACGAGACGACGTGGAAGTGTCGCCAAGACGATCCGGGAGTCAGGGTCAAGCAGAAGTTGAGGGAATCAAGGCACGCTTGCGGAACCTTGAGATTCTCCGCGAGCTGCGGCGCCGGATAACCGAAGCTGAAAAGGGTAAAAAATAATCAGTCTTTCTTTTCTTCTCCAGCACCCGGTTTGATTGGACTGACTTTCCATTGCATATGATCTTCGCGGAGACGTTTTGCGAGCATGAGGACCAGATTTGCTTCTGGAGGGGTCGGAGGACGGGTAGGTCCTTCGCCGCGTTTTAGTTTCTTTTGTTCACCTTTCCATTTTTTGAACGCCACTTCGAAGTTCGGCATTGATATAGCGAGCATCTCTTTTTCAGACCTCTTCCATACTTTCCATTTGCTTGTCGGTTCTTTTTTTCGCCACGCTTCCTCTGCCCACCGCCATTGCAAATAGATACGGAGGTGATGTTTGACACCGTCCTCGTTTACGAGAGGCTTGTCATGTTCGCGTCCCTGCTCATCTTTGTATTTTTTATAGGGCTGCAAAATCCCACGAAAAATATACTGCTTCGCTTCTTCGAGGAGTGCCCGTTTTGCATCATCCGATAGTGTTTTAATATGTGGGATATCCTTTTTTGATAGCGCTTCGTGCAAGAATCGTGCAAGTTCTCGGATTCGTTGGTCGTCAATCACCATGCTTCCAAGCGTATTTTTCAATTCCCGCAACCTTGGAATCTGAAGCTCTAGTCCTTCATTATGCGCGCTGCGTTCCTTGTCGCTGCTGGCAAGATATTCTTCTTGCCTTTTTTCGTGCCGAATTTTTTCTCTTCCCGACCTGGTAAATTTGGCAACAAGTCGATTAAGCGGACGCATTTTTTCTGCCATATTTTATTTTGTCTGTTCGTTAACCGAGGTCATTCCTACCTGCGATTCTTTTGCCTCCGGCGAGAAATACGACTGCCATTTCTTTTCTATCCAGTTATGAAGATCACTTCGAGCCGCCTCGCCGGCGTCATCGAGTGAAAATGGAAATCGAGACACATATTCATGCAGGCGCTCTAATCCCTTCTCTGAACGCAATCTCTTCATGCTTTCCATCAGGATATCGTGAGCCATTTTATTTCCTGCACGAAGCAAATCATCTTTTTTTTGCGTATTCGAGAACGGGAAAGCACTCACGGCAGTGATATATGCGCCAATTGCGCCAAGTTTTTTCTCGGCATCCCCGTCTTCAAGCATTGTGCTACCAATGGCTTCTGCGCGTATGTCCGCAATCATGGCAAGAACATTAAGAAAATACTGTTTATCGTCCTCAGCGGCAATCGAAGCGGTTGTAATAATTTGGCGCACATCGTCCGAAAGCGAAGAAAGATTTGCGAGCGATTGCGTCTGGTGTATTGATGGCGTGTACACGCTGGCAATGCGGCCGATGATCTCGCGCAGCAACTTCTGTCTCGTGATGGGAAGTAGAAGATTTTGTCTCTGGACGGACTCTTGCGCCGCGAGCAGCTCAGGTACATTTCGCGCTGCGCTGATCTGCGCGGACAACTCTCGACGAGCGTTCCGATCCGCAGCAATAGGATCAAACGTCAATATCGTGCGCACGTCGTCGTCAGACGCGCCGGCGAGAAACGCCTCGAGTGCGGACCGGAATGCCTTCGTCCATTTCGGCAAGGTAATCGCGAGTTCGTGAATACCACCATTTTCTTCTCGGCGCACGAAATGTGCGGGTTGTCCTTCGCGGAATTGAGCTGGCTGGTTCGACTCTGGAACCTCGTCCCATGTTCGCGGCGCGCGCCCTAGTTTTGTCGCATCAAGAAGGGCAATCAGCGTTTTCGTTGTTTCTTCTGCCCGGGCTCGTGATTCGCCCATCGTGTCCGGATGCGATCGCATTAGAAGCCGACGCAATTGTTTCCTCATTTCGGCAGGATCTTCCGGTGTAGGTCCATTTCTCTCGGCGTTGTCAGCTGTAGCCATTACACGGAATAGTATCAATATATGGCTTAAACGCGAGCTATTGACATTAACCATTTATATGATAGACTACTGCTGGTCCCTCCTCGTGCGCTACCCACGAGGGTTGCAGGGCAACTCGGTAGCATGGAGTTGTACCCATGGCTGGTACAGTCGCTACGACGACCAATAGCGGACGCGACCTCAATCCGCTGTTGACTGCCAAGCAGAGGACGTGGCATAACATGGATCTGCTCAATGGGCTCGCCGGTTGGGCCCCAGAGCACCGCACGTGGTTGGCGCCCGACAACGGTGCCGAACACAAACTCTTCACGGCCTGCTTGCGGGGCGTGAAGGAGCTTGGGAAGTTCGGGTTACTGGACGCGATCGCGGGCTCTCCTTCGAAGGTTGCCGACATCCTGTCCGATCACAAGGACATCCAAGGGGTGATGGTGGACTTTCTTTGGAAGAAGTCTGTATCTGCGTCTCCTCGGGTCATTTTTGGGATTTTGCCGACTGACCCGATGGTACCCGTAATGAAGGAGATGGTCACTGAGGCCCGTCTCCTCAAGGCGTTCAAAGCCAAGAACCCGTCGGCCGGGACGAAGGTCCCGAAGGTGCCCAGGTTCGAGGTCCACTGCGACAAAACGCTTCCCAAAGCGCAAATCGCAGCAACGCCCGCCCCCCAGGCCCTGGCCTCGCCAGGAGTTGCGAATAAGGCGTAAGCCTAACACTGTGTTGTGACTGTTCTTTGTGCCCCGTGGCGCCGCAAGGTGCCACGGGTTTTTGTTTTGTTGTGCACGGTAGCTTTTCAAATCATGCGCCTACACTTTTTCTGATGGTATAGTTTACGTTGAATATGGTTGAAGATTTTGAAATATCCCCATCCGAAATGGCTCGTGCAGCACTTAAGCAGCGCCTTGGCGAGCTTCAGGAAAAACTTGGTGAAAGCGCATCGGTGCATGAGCAAGAGCTCAGCGACCTAACGAATAGGATTGAAAATTTACCTCGTGCGAAAAATGCAAGCGAGGAAACCGATCAAATTCGCAATGCGATCGTACGGCTTGAGGGACAAAGCTCCGGAAGTCAAGACGTGGGCTCAAATCCTTTTACAAGTGAGTATTTTGAGAAAGCCGAACGAGAAGCTGGCATCGAGGAAGCGCATATTGCAATCAGACAGGGTAAGGATCCGGCGGCCGCCCTTGAAAAATTTTCGGCAACAGACCGACGTGAGGTGTGGGAGCAATTATCAGAAGAGGAACGGCAAAATACGATTGCCAATTTGTCTGATGCACAACAAAGAGAACTGGATCGGGTGCTGGGCGGAGACGAACAAACCGTGATTCCTCCGATGGTTAAGAATGAAACGGTGCTTGAAAATGCGACAGCGAAGTTGAGCAGACCAAAAACAGATATTCAGAAATTGAGAGACGCGACGAGCGATGCGATTTCAGCGCGTTTTGGGAGAAAGCCCGGCGTAAGAGTTCCCAAGACGAAAGGGTCGGTGTGGTACGACGAGAAAAATCAAGCGGTGCATGTCGTTGGTGGCCATGGTGGTGAAATAAGAATCCAGGAAGGAGAGAGTTACAACTTCGGCAGCAAGAAAGAAGGAGAGAATTGGAAAAAATTAGTGAGCTTGAAAGATCGCACGTGGTCTGATGATGTTTCAGATCGTGACAAAGCCGCCGCGCGGCGTACCTTTCGTGCTACCGTACCTCGTGAACTGGCCACGAAGGAAGAGCAGGCTATCCCAGCGCACGTGCAACCGGACGAAGGAGTCACCGATGCGCAAATCCAGGCCGAACTTGAGCGGGCACGTCATCGCGCTCAAGAATTGGGTATTGATACATCCAATTTATCTTCCGCAAAACCGGCGATAGAGACGGGTAAGAGAGAAGAAGAAACAAAAAAAGTTTCGAATATTACCCGCTCGTCATTATCAAAAACGGTAAGAATGCGACGGCTTTTTCGGAAAACTGCGGACCGAGTGAAAAAAGAAAAAGCGCAGCCGTGGGTTTCGACGAGTAGAGGACGGGGGGCGTGGGTAAAAGAACCGAAAAAAGAACCCACTCAATCCGATTCTGCAGACGCAAAAAAGGATAAGGGGAGTATGGCCATGGCGGTTCGGAAGGGTGGCGTTGACAGTGTTACGGCGGAATCGACGCAGAAATACAACATGATCGCGCGAGGTCATTACGATATCCAGCATCCAGAGTTTCGTTTCAGAATCATGCGGAATGGAAAAGAGGAAATCATTATCATTCCGCCGGGTATTTTTGATAAAGACGAGGTTGAAAAAAATAAAAATGATAAGACAGAATTGCTGGAGATGGTGTATAGAGAGCAAGAGCGTCAGGAAGGTCTAAAAGCCGCAGCTAAAAAAGGGCTTGATGGTTCTCCTCCCCCAACGGAGAAAAAGGAAGAAATACCACTCAATAAACTGGCCTATGGTTTTGTTCCGGGTGTGGATCTGTTCAAGCGACGAATAGCAAATTGGTTTGGAAAGCGGCCTGAAACGGAAATGCAAAAGTGGGTGGATGGGGGAAAAACCATCGAGAATCAGGATGAACGAGGATATAAGGAAGGGATGGAACGATATCGAGCAGCTGTCCGCGCTCGCTTGGAGGCACGCAAAAGAGGAACCATCATGTCTGAAGCGGAACACCTCGGGCTTTCAAAAACACTCCATAAGTTTGCGGAAGACTGGAAGAAACATAAGTGGAAGCGTATTGCCATCTCTATTGGGTTAACGGGATTAGGACTAGTAGGGACAACCGGAGCCGTTGCGATGAGCCCGTTCGTTTTAGGTGGCATCGCGTCCGCGGGGTTGGCAATGCGGGTAATAGGAGGAAGCATAACAGGATTGGCAGTGTATAACACAATGTATGCATATTTCGATAGACAAAACTATGCACCTTGGCGTAGTCGTTTATATGCGGGACTTTGTGCAGCCCTGGCCGGAGGAACTGTCGCTAGCGGTTCCTATCTTTTACAACACCTTGGCGTTACAGATGCGGTAATGGATTCACTCGGATTTAGCCCTACTGATGTTACTCCAACACCTGCAGGAGAGGGGGCCACAACACTCACTGACATATCGCCGACTGGCAAAGATGACGCTATCTCTGCTGTATCCCCTGAAGATTCAGAGACTAGCGATGGGGTGTCTGATGTAGCAGCGGGACCTGAAGGAGTATCGCACGAAATCTCATACGATACAGATAGCACCATTGCCTCAAAAGGCATCGACGGCCTTATCGACGAACAGCTTGTATCTAATGGCGGCGCCCTTGAGTCATACAATCTTCCTCCGGAAGCACTGGAACAATTCAAAGATGCCGCTCGACGTGTTTTCGTCGACCATCCTGAATGGGCTCAAGCTCTCCAACAGACGGATGTCGATGTCATCGCTAACAACGACGTTGTCTTTTCTGATGACGGTACAATTAATATGAGAGTGTGGGGCGATCCTCGTTTCCTCGCAGCCTTAGAAAATACGATTACAAAACAAGAAGTCGCTCACCTGGTGCCCGCGCTCGGCGGGGAAGATAGGGTACACGACCTTATTGACGATTTAAAACAAAGATATGCATAGCACCGGTGATAAGAAAATAGCATTGGAGATGATAACGGATGAGCACGTCCAGGGCTTAATGAAGGATTTCGGGCTCGAGAATGATACGCCGGAAGGTCAGGCGGAGATACTCGATGTCATCGGCGAAACATTGATGAGCCGCGTAGTGCTGGAGATTCTCAAACGATTGCCGCCCGAGGAACAGCCAAAACTGGAGAAATACTTTGGGAGCGGCGATTTGAAAGGTCTGATGGCATTCCTCGCGCCTCATATTCCCGATGTCGAACGATTCATTAATGAGACGGTTATGAATGAACTTGCGTCGATTCGGGAAGACATGAAGCGTCAAGCATAGGCGTGCACTGGAATACCCTTCTTTCTTGCTAGAATAGACGCTGTGTATCTCAAATCCATCGAGCTTGCGGGATTCAAATCGTTCGGGAAGAAGACCGAGCTTGTTTTCGGGTCGCGGATTTCTGCCATTGTGGGGCCGAATGGCTCGGGAAAGTCGAATGTGGCAGAGGGGTTTCGATTCGTTCTTGGTGAACAATCAATGAAAAGCATGCGCTCGAAGCGCGGGGAGGACCTCATTTGGGGCGGCTCACCCGCGCTTCCACGCATGAATCGGGGGGTTGTGAAAGTCGTGTTTGATAATTCGAAAAGGTTGCTCGATATTGATTTTTCGGAAGTCGTGATTGAGCGCATCGTGCATCGTGACGGGCAGAACGAATATCTCTTGAACGGCTCACAAGTGCGGCTCAAGGACGTCATCCGGCTCCTCGCGGGAGCGAATATCGGAGGTTCTGGCTACCAGATAATCTCGCAAGGCGAGGCGGATAGGATATTGAATGCATCGCCTAAAGAGCGCAGAGAGATGGTGGAAGATGCCTTAGGATTGAAATTGTATCAGCATAAGAAAGCGGAGAGCGAGCGGAAATTGGAAGAAACGGCGGTCAATATCGAGAAGACGAAGTCCCTGCGGCGCGAGATAGCGCCGCACCTCAAATTCTTGCAGGTGCAGGTGGAAAAAATAGAAAAGGCGCGAGAGATGAAAGAGGAGCTCGCGGCGAAACTCTCGGACTATCTCGCGCGCGAGAACGCGTGGATCACGATGGAAACCACGCGGCTCTCCGACGAAGCAAAGGAGCACGAGCACGAGATTCATTCGCTCGAAGCGAAACTCAAGGAAACGCGCTCGGTAAAGGGAGGGAAGACAGGCGGCTCGCCGCTTCTTGAGAAATTACAGGAACTGCAGGACAAGCTTAGCGAAGCGCGTCGGAAAAGAGAGGAAATGGTGCGGGATCTTGGGCGTGCGGAAGGGGCGGTGGAAGCGGTGGCGATTACCGTCGAGCATATCGTTCCCGCGCCGCACGTGCGCGAATTCGTGCGCGAGATAACCGAATCGATCGAACGCGCCGAAGCGCAGGATAATGTCGCTGGAATTCGAGCGCTTCTTTCGCAGCTGCGCGGCCGCATTCGCGCTTTCATTGAGGGGCTCTCTGGTGCGGCGCCGATAACGAATGAGGAAGCGCGCAAAGAAGTCATCCGTCTCACGGCTGGCTTGGAGAAGGCGGAAGCGGACGAAGCGCGGCTTGTGAAAGAAGTGGACGACGTGCGTATGACGATAGCAAAAGAGCGCGAGGCCGCTTTCGCGGCCGAGCGCGAGGAAGTGCAATTTGAGGCACAGCTTCGTGAAGTGCAGTCGAAAATGATGGGGCTCAAGGCCGAGCGCGAGCACATTGCAGAACAGAAACGCCGTTTCGAGGAAGAAGTGCGCGAAGGTATCGCGCTCTTAGGCCTCGCATTTGAAGGGTGGGACAAGCACCCTGGCCGGGCAGGCGAAGTACCGTCGGGTGCGCTTTCAGAAGATCGCCGCGAACAAGAGAAGCGACGGCGTGAGATCGAGCGGTATAAGATAAAGATAGAAGAAGCGGGGGTCGGCGGGGGAGATGCGGTCGTGAAAGAGTATACCCAGACCGTGGACCGCGACGCGTTTCTTGCAAAGGAACTGGAGGATTTGGAGCGCTCCGCGCAAGCTCTCAAAAATCTGATTGCGGAATTAGAGAAAACTATTGATGCGCGCTTTACCGAAGGCCTTCAGCACATCAACGAAGCGCTGAAGGGGTTTTTTGAGAAGCTTTTTGGCGGAGGGAGTGCGAAGCTTTTTATTGAGGAGCCGCGGCGGCTGCGCCCGGTGAT
>ERZ1292623.220-Hain-H51-01um-R1-220-length-64332-cov-9_pt2 | contig 47860 bp, 33 predicted proteins | sample MGYA00564398_ERZ1292623 | MGnify/ENA primary metagenome ERZ1292623 (study PRJEB36523, sample SAMEA6512633) | groundwater metagenome | collected 2019-01-07 | study: AquaDiva: Metagenomics assemblies of 32 groundwater samples
GGCCTTGCTGGCCTTGCTGGCCTTGCTGGCCTTGCTGGCCTTGCTGGCCTTGCTGACCCTGGCGCTGCTCCTGCTGCTGGCGAGCGCGCTCGTCGAGCGACTCGACGCCGCGCACGAGATCACGCGCGCGATCCACGGCTTCGGCGTTTCGGCGTTCGCTGTCGCCGGCCGCGCGACCTGACTGCGCCGCGGCACGCGCCTCCTCCAGCGCCTTGTTCAGCTGATCGATGCTCCCGCCGATCACGACTTCATTGCCCTGCCAGTCGGTCTGCGGGAAGCGACGCATGTTCGACGTCACCCGCAGGTTGCTCTCGATGTGGCGCGCACGGAGCGTGTCGCCGGCCTCCTCGATCTCCTTGGCCGCCTGCGGCTGCTCCTTGCGTGACTCGCGCGCCATGTTGTCGAGCCGGGTGGCCAGCTCCTTGGCGCTGTCTGCCATGGCGGCCTTGCGACGGCCAACGTCGTCGAGAATGCTCTCGCGCTCGCCGCCCGCGGCGTTGGCCGCACGGGCCACGTCGTCGCTGACGCGCTTCTGCTGCTCGGCCAGGCGACGGCCGGTGTTCACGGCGTCATCGAACTTCTCCTTGGCGCGCGAGTCCTTGTCCTGATCCAGGAGCCGGCGCGCTTCACGCAACTTGTCCGTCGCCGCTTGCGATTGTGCACTGCCTTGCGCACCAGGCGTGGCGGCCGCCTGCCGCATGGCGGACGCGGCCTCGTTCAGGCGACGCGCGGCTTCGGCCAGACTCTGCGACTCACGCTCACGCGACAAGCGTTCGAGCTGGCGCGCCGCCTGTTCGGCTTCCTGCGCCATCTGACGCTGCGCATCACCGCCACTGGCGCCAGACGCCGCACCGCGTGACAGGCTGTCCGCCTTGCGGCGGGCGCGCTCGTTCTCCTGCTGCAGGCGAGCCGCGAGCTGCTTCAGGCGCTCGGCCGTCGCGTCCACCTGTTGATTCTGCTGCATGGCGCTGTCCGCCTCGCCGCGCTGCACCGACTCGTACTGGTTGCGCATGCGCTCCTGCCGCAACTCGAAGATGTCGGCCAGGTCCTCCGGCTCCTGCTGACCGCCGCCGCCACCGCTGCCGCCACCCTGCTGTCCCATCGAGACACGCACGTTGCGGAACTCGGCTTCGGCGCGCTGGAGTTGCTGCAAGGCGCGCAGCTCGGGCTGGAGAGCCGCCTTCACGCGATTCTTGCCCAACATCGCCTCGGCCGTGTCCATCGCCGCCGCGGCCAGCGGCAGAATCTGCGCGATGCGCGCCAGCGCCGAGTCGGACTCGGTAACGCCGCGCTCGACGAGGTTGGTCTGAAGCTCCTGAACGTCCTGCCGTAGTTTCTGCTGCGCGAGACGCAGAGTGGCCACGTCCTCAGTGAACTGCGAGGCCAGTTGCGTCGTGCTATCGCGGTTGGCGTTGAACGTGCCGGCGATGATCTCGCGCTGCCGCTGTGAGAGACGACCCTGGTTGTCCTGCTGGCCGCCACCACCGCCCCCACCACCGCCGGCCTGCTGTTCCTGGCGATAGTCCTGCGCGTACGGACGGACCTGGAGGAAATAGATGTCGGTAGTGACCGACTTGGCGCCGGCAACGGCGTCGTTATCAGTGGCGCGCGCGTAGTACGACACGACATCGCCGGGCTGGAGCTTGTAGTCCTCCAGCATGAACGTGTGGCCGGCGGCGATGTCGCGGATGACGCGGGACGTGGCCTGCGAGAGCGGGACTGACTTTTCGTCGCCGCCGTTGACCGAGTACACGACCTCAAGCTTGGCGACGCCGTAGTCGTCCTCGGCGCGCGCCTCGGTGTAGACCTCGTCCACGGCCAGAACCTTTTGGTCGCGACCCGGCTTGATGAAACGCACGGTGGGCGGCCGATCCGGAATGACGTCGATGGAATAGCTGAGCGACGCGGTGAGCAGGTCGCCGCGTGGGCCGGAAAGCTCGACGCGATAGAAGCCGGTCCTGGAGACGCGCAGCATCGCGATGAGCGTCCCGTCCGACATCGGTGAAAGCGACAACGTGTCGCCGCCGTCAACGACGATGCGTCCGCCCGGCGTGGGCAGCGTGGGCGTGACGCGAATGCGCACCATGGTTCCCGCGGGCGCCGCGATGTCGCCGGTGCTGTCAGCCTTCTGTGTTGTAAGCCCGGTGTACGTGGGAAAGCGGTACTCGAGGTCGATGCGCCTGGCGTACGGCAGATCGGCGACTGACAAGCGGAACGTGCGCGAGCGCAGGCCGCTGGTTTCCACGAGGTACTGCGTCGGGACGCCGATGTCGAGCACGCGAGCCGTGAAGTTGTCCGAGCTGTCGCCCGTCATCGGGATGTGCGTCCACTGCGCCGTGTCGCTCGTCCGCATCCAGAGCTCCGCGCCTTCCGCGGAGAAGCCGATGGCGCGCGCGGTGACGAGGACGCTGCCACCCTTGGCGATGGTGGCGTCGCCCGGCTTGATGTCGATGCGGAACGGGTTGACCGCTTCGGCGCTTTCCCACGGCACCAAGAGCGCGCGCAGCCCGTGGCGCAGACGATCGGCACTGAGCGTGAGCACGGTGACGAGGACCACAACCGCACCGGCGATGGTCATCACCGCGCGCAGCATGCCTTTGGCGTCCACGCGGCGGCCATCGTCAATGGCGTGCGTGCGCTCCAGGGCCATGCGCCGGACCAGCGCGCCTATGGACCCCGGGCCGACATGCTCGCCTGGCCGTTTGGACACTTCCACCGCGGACACGAGTGCGCCTTCCAGCGACGGCTCATGTTCCTCGACGTAGAGGGCCACTTGCTCGTGCCGCGGGCGCGGCAGGAACGGGCGCACGATGAACCAACCGATCAGTGCAATCGCAGCCATTGATGCGAGGACGCGCGCCGCGATCACCGCGGACGGCGCATAACTCGCGGCGTCGAGCAGGAATGCCGCGGTCAGAAGCAGCACGACCAAGCTCACCACCACGACAGCACTGCCGCGGAGCACACGTGCCAGACGCCACCGCCGACGGACGCTTTCGACGACGTCGAAGACCTGGGCCGCGCTCGTCTCAGGCATGTTGCGTTCCCTCACTTGTTCCGGTCGTCGGCGGCCGTAGCGCGCGGTGCGACAACCGGTTCGAGAACATGGTTTCGCCGGCCAGCAACAGGACGGCTGCAAACAACAGATACCACCAAACCGCCTGCCGCCGTTCCAATTCCTGCGCCGTTCCCTCGAATACTGCGTCGTTGACCCTGGCCGCGCTACGCTCTCCGCGCGCCGTCACGGCGGCGACCAGCTCAGCGGGATCGAAGTGCGATTGGTCGGATTCGGACAAGTCCACGTTGACCGCCACGGGCCGTCCGGCTCCAATCGCGGTAGCGCCGCTTCGGACCTCATAGAAGCCGCGTTCACGCAACTCAACGAAACGTGGCGCGGAATCAGGGCTGATCCGCGTGCGTTGGCCCGATGGAGACTCGACGACCACAGCGCCCTCGCGGCTCAGGTCCAGCACGTGCGGCGCCGTGAACCAGGAGCGCACCTCGCTGCCGGCAATCGAACGCCGAGCCAATTGGTGCAGCAGAGGCACCCAAAGCGGATGGAATGGCGCGTCGGTCCAGTTAGCGTCCAGCGACAGCGCCCACATGAGGATCCGTCCCGTTCCTACGGGACGTTCGGCGAGGAGCGGCGCACCGTCGTCGAGGCGCGCGATCACCGCACCGCCGTTGACGACGTTGAGGGCGCGATACCGCCTCAGCGTCACCGACGAAAAGTCGCTGCGTCCGGTCGTCTTGAAGGGCTCGAAGAGGGCGTTGCTGAAGTCCACGGACGCCCAGCGTCCGATGTGATCACTGGCGGGACCCACGCTGGCGGGCAGTTCAGCGCGCCACTCGGGCGTGAGTCCCACGGCGCCGCGCTCTCCCGGCACGACCAGCAGGATCGCGCCGGCACGAACCTGTTGGCGCAATTGCTCGCCCATCGCGCCCGCCGGCAGGTCGGCTTCGTTCAGGACGAACAGGGATCGGCCCCGCATGTCCGCCGGCGTCAGCACCGACGACGAGCGCGTGTCGACGCGCACCGCCGGGTCGTCCGCGACACCCCACGCGCGCGTGGCAAACAAGCTCTGGTTGGCGCGCGCGCCCGGCGGCTCGATGATGAGCACGGAAGCACCGACGTCTTCGGCGACGGTGAAGTGGAAAGCGTCGTTGGCCGGCTGCGAGTCGCGCGTGATGCGCACCACCGCGCGCGTCGCGGCCGCCGACACGGGCGCCGCGGGGAACACGACCTGCGCGGTGGCGCGTGGACCCACGCGGACCGCACGCGTGCCCACCGGGCGGCCCGCCAGTTCCAGCGTGGCGTCCACGGTGCGCGTGTCGGTGCCAAGGTTGGCGATGCGCGCCGTCACGGTCGCGCGCACGCGGTCGCCGGTGCGTTGCCGCGCCACAGCCACGTTCGCCACGGCGGCGTCACCAGACTCGCCGCGCGACACATCGACTGTTTTCACCGTGGTCCGCAGCGGCAGGGCGACCTCGTCGTTGGGCGTGAAGCCGATGCGGTGGAAATCCGAGACGAGCACGATCTCGCGCCGAGCCTGTTCCGACGACGTGAGAATCTGCGCGGCCATGCGGAACGCCGGCCCGAACCGGGTGGGCGCGCTGGTGGGTCTGAGCGTCGAGACCACGCGCTCCACGCGAGCGGCATCGGCCGTGGGCTCGACGACCTGGGCGGCCGTGGCGTCGAACGCGATGACGGACACCCTATCGGTGGCTCGAATGTCGTTCGCGACAGTCCGCACCGCCGCGGTGGCGCGCGACCAGCGCGTACCCAGGCCCATGCTGTACGACCGGTCCAGAAGAATCACGACCTCGCGTCCGTCAGTTGCCGTAGGCGCGGCCGCCAACTGACGCTCGAAGAACGGCCGCGCGAACGCAGCGACGACGATGGCCACCGCGAGACAGCGGAGCGCGAGCAGCAGCAGGTGGCGCAGTTTCTGGCGCCGCACCGACTTGTACGGGACCTTGCGCAAAAACATGAGGGACGGAAACGCGATGGTCTCGCGCCGTTCGCGGTTGATCATGTGGATCAGGACCGGAATCGCGATCGCGAGCAACCCGGCGAGGAAGGCGGGCGCGAGGATGCCCATCAGCCCACCTTCTGCGTGCGCTCGATGCGGCTGCGCGCACCGAGGTATGCGAAGAGCGCCTTGTCCATCGGCTGCGACGTGTCGAAGTGGGCGTAGTCCACGCCCTGCCCCACCAAGCGGCGCCCGAGGGTGGCAATGTGCTCCGCAATCACCTTCTGATAGCCCTCGCGGAGGTACTCCGGGATCACCGGCATCTTCTCGTCAGATTCGAGGTCCACAAAATTGCTGGACTCGGTGAACGGGAACGTACGTTCACTGGGTTCCAGGACGTGGAGCGCCATGATGTCGTTGCCGCGTCCGCGCAGCACGTTGATGGCCGATACAACGTCGTCCGGTTCTTCATAGAAGTCGGAGATGACGGCCACCATGCTGCGCCGCCGGACGGTGTCCGACAGTCGCTGGAAGATCGAGCGCAACCGGGTCGGCGACGCCGCCGCTCTGGGAACGCTGCGTTCCGCGTGGTCCAAAGAGTGCAGCACAAGGCGCAGGTGCTTGACGGACGGCGGCACGTAGTCCACGACGCTGTTGGCAAACGTGGCCAGGCCCACGCGATCGCGCTGAAGGCTTGAGAAGTACGCGAGGCAGGCCGCCAGTGTGCACGCGTACTGGAGCTTGGTCCCGTACAGCATCGAGCGCGACACGTCGAGGAAAACGACGAGGTTGGTGTTCGTGTCCGCCTCGAACTCCTTTACATAGTAGCGGTCGCTGCGAGCGTAGAGTTTCCAGTCGATGCGGCGCGTGTCGTCGCCCGGCATGTAGGGCCGGTGCTCGGCGAAGTCCGTGGACGCACCGAGATGCGGCGCGCGATGCAGGCCCTGGATGAAACCCTCGACGACCGCACGCGCACGCAACTCGAGGCTGCTGATCTTCGCGAGGACCGAAGGATCGAGCAGTTGCGCGCCCGGGGCATGCGTCGGCGCGGTCATCTGGCGCGCGCTACAGCCCCGACTTCGGCACGGGAACGTGCGCTAGAAGCAGCTCCACGATCTTGTCCGTGGTCATCCGCTCCGACTCGGCATGGAAGTTTCGGATGATGCGGTGGCGCATCACTGGCTGAGCCAGCGCCCTGATGTCATCAAAGCTCACGTGGAAGCGGCCGTGCATGAGCGCACGCGCTTTGCCGCCAAGGATAAGGTGCTGCGGCGCGCGAACGCTGGCGCCGTACGACACCCATTCCTTGATGAAATCCGGCGCGTTGGGACCGGGACGGCTGGTGCGCGCCAGGTTCACCGCGTAGCGAGTTACGGGTTCGGCCGCCGGAACACGACGGACCAGTTCCTGGAACGCGATGATGTCGGCGCCGCTCACGGCGCGGTTGAATCGGTGCTTCATGATCGACGTCGTCGCCCGCACGACGTCCACCTCCTGGTCCTCGCTCAGATAGTCAATGATGATCTCGAACATGAAGCGATCGATCTGCGCTTCCGGCAGTGGGTAGGTGCCCTCGAGTTCGATCGGGTTTTGCGTGGCGAACACGAAGAACGGCTCGGCCAGCGGATACGTCTGCCCCTGCACCGTCACGCGATGCTCCTGCATCGCCTCGAGCAGCGCGGCTTGCGTCTTGGGCGGCGTGCGGTTGATCTCGTCCGCGAGGATGATGTTCGCGAAGATCGGACCGGGCACGAATTGCATTTTGCGCTGGCCGGTCCTGGAATCCTCCTGAATGATCTCGGTGCCGGTGATGTCGCCGGGCATCAGGTCCGGCGTGAACTGGATGCGCGAGAACTTGAGGTCGAGCACCTGCGCCACCGTGTTGATGAGCAGCGTCTTGGCCAGGCCGGGCACCCCGACGATCAGGCTGTTGCCGCCGGTAAAGAGCGACAGCAACACCAACTCCACCACATCGTCCTGACCGACGATGAGCTTGGCGATCTCCTTGCGCATGTCGTCATATCCGCGCTTGAGACGTTCGGCCAGTGCGACATCGTCGCCGCTCGTTGCAGTTCCTTCAGGCATCGTCAGAGTCACGTTGGGCTCGTTGAAGGTCAGTGTGTGAGTGCGTAGATGATGTAGTTGACGCCCAGCTTGTACGCTTCGTTAGTCGGCGCGATGTTGAAACCCTGATCCGACCACTGCCATGCCTCGCCGATGTCATTCATGTAGTTGGCGATGACCATGAGGCGCTTCTTGGGATCGTTGTCCTGAAAGACTCCTAGCCAGGTTGCCTGCGAGCGCCGACCACCACCGAGGAGGCCCAAGTCAATCTTGTAGAACGAGTCGAAGATCGGATGAGATGCCGGCACTTCCATGATCTTGCCCTTGGGCAGCACCTGACCCATGACTGCGGCGAAATTCGCCATGTCGCCGTCGCCCGAGCAGTTCTCCTCGAAATCGTCCACGATGAGGAAGCCACCCTTCGCCAGGTACTTCCCCAACGCCGCGGCCTCGGCACCCGTCGGCCGCCAGCCGCCCGGCTCGGAGAGGTACGCGACCGGATATTTGAACAGGTTGGGATCGTCGAGCGCGATGATGTTGCCGCCCTCGATGCCGTCGTGTTCGACAAACGGCCGCATCGCCGTGACCGCACGCATGATGCGCATGAAGTGCGACTCTGCCCGGGGATAGTCATGCGACCAGCCCGGACCTTCGCGCTGGAAGCACATGAACCCGCGGTACTTGATGCGCGCGAACGTGAACCGCCCGTCATACTTGGCGTTGCCACGAAACTCCGGCGGCGTGTAGAACTCGTTGGGGTCACCAAGCATCGCCTGAATGTTGCCGCGACCGCGACGCTGAGCCGAGACCTCGGCTACGGGCGCCAGCATCGGCAACAGCAACACAAAGAGAAGCGATCGAACGCGAACGGTCATCAGTGAGTCAAAGCGTAAATGAGGTAATTGACGCCGAGTTTGTACGCCTCGTTGGACGGCACAACGTTGAACCCGCGGTCAGACCACTCCCAGTAATCGCCGATGTCCTGATTGTAGTTGATGATCACCATCACCTTCTTGCGCACATCGTTGTCCTGAAAGACGCCGAAATAGCCGGGCGTTCCGCCCGTGCGGTAGGCCACCAGTTTGTCGAAATCAATCCTGAAGAACGAATCGAAGATCGCGTGCGACTTCGGCACCTCGGCGATGCGCGAACCGGGCAGCACGCGCCGCATCTGCTCGACAAACTGAAACCAGTCCTGCTGCATGCCTCCGCCGTCGAAGTCGTCCACGATGAGGAAGCCGCCCTTGAGCAGGTAGTTCCGCAGGCCCAGGACCTCCTTGTCGGTGGGCAACCATCCGCCCGGCTCCGACAGATACGCCACGGGATACTTCATCAATTCAGGGTCGTCGAGCGCCAGAATGTTGCTCCCGACGATCGGACCCGCTTCGATGAATGGGCGAATCGTCGTGATGCTCCGCATGATGCGCATGAAGTGCACTTCGGCGCGTGGATAGTCGTGCGCCCACCCCGCGCCCCGGCCGGTGCCACGGTACTTGATGCGCGCGAAAGTGAAACGCCCGTCATACGTAGCGTTGCCAGCCCACGCCCGCGGCATGTAGAACTCGTTGGGATCGCCAAAGGCACGACCCATGCCGTACTCGCCGCGCCGCTGCGCGTCCGCGGCCGCCGGCAGGAGTGCCAGTGCTATGCCAAGTGCGCGCGCCCTCATGGCTTCTTCTCCACGATGGCCAGGAGCAGATGCTGGGCACGCTCGAAGTGCGGCGCCACTTCCAGCGCGCGCAGCACGCTGCGCTTGGCATTCGCCGCATCGCCGGCATCACGCTGCGCGATGGCCAGACGAAACAGCGCCTCGGCTCTGTCCACCGGATTCAGGGCGACGACGGCGGCCCGCTCCCGAACCGCGCGCGGCATGTCGCCGACGACTGTCATCAGGTGTGCCAAGCGCTCGTGTTGCACGATCTCGAACGGATTCATGAACATGGCGCTCTCGAGCGCGCCTGCGGCTTTGACCGTGTCGCCAGCCTCGAGCCACAAGTCCGTGAGTGTGAGGTGCATCTCGTACGGCATGTCGCCGAGGCTCGCAGCGATACCGAGCGCAACGGCGGCGCTCCGGATGTCGCCGTTGGCCTGTCGTGCGCGCATGAGGGCGGGATACGCGCCATCGGCGCCGCCGTAATCCGGAAAGAGCGCGCGCGCACGCTCGAGAATCGGAATGGCGCGCACCTGCTCGCGGCGCTGGATCAGCGCGCGACCAACGGTGACCTGGAGCCAATAGTTGTCGGGCCGGGCATCCGCGCGTGCGATCAGTTGATCCGGCGCCATGTACTGCTCGACGTTGACCTCGCGATCGCTGACCGCGGCCATTGCCTTGCCAAAGCGCTCGCGCATGTACATCTCGAAGCGGCGGTCGAGCGTCGCGGGATCCATCTTGAGCACGCGCTGAAACACTTGCTCGGTGGACTGCCCCGTGCGGTAGGCTGCCAGCATCAGTGACAGCGCCTGCTCGCCGAGGTCCCGTGTGATCATTTCGCAGAGCAGCGAAGCTTGGTAGTACGAGAAGATGACCTGCTGTGGATACGCGGGCCGCACGAAGCCGTCGTTCAGGCGGCTCGCGGGCACGAGTTTCTTCTCCTCAAACGCTTTGAGAAATGCCGGCGATACGTTCTGGCCCCAACCGGGCCGTCCGCGCCGCTCTTCGTAGACCGAGAGCCCCTCGGACAACCAACGCGGCACGCGCATGTCCGACGCGCCGAGGGTGAAGGTGTGGGCGAGTTCGTGCCACGCCGTGGACGCCCAATTGAACGGTCCGGCGTCCTTGGCCGCTGGCGAGTCGAAGGCGATGACGTTGCCGAAGCTCACGCCGAGGGCACCAATGCCCGCCAATCCTACGGTGCGCACCGAGAAATCCGCGTGACTGCGGTACACCTCGACCCGCACCGGCCCGGACGGCGTGAACGCGTAACGCTTCTGGAACGTGGAATACGCCTTGTCGAGGATCTCCGTGAGATACAGGGAGAGCACGCCGGACTCGGTGGTCTCGATCATGAAACGGAACTTGTCGGTGGACGCGTGGTCGTACTGACCGAACGTGTCCAGCAGGTCGAGCGTGTTCTTGGTCCAGAGGTCGTAAGGGTCGCCTTTGAATGCCGTGTCGAGGCTGGCACGAGCCGCCGGAACGTCGCCCAGACGGAGCAGGTTCGAGCCGAGCATCGCATGCGCGCGCCAGTTCTTGGCGTCCACCTGCGTGCCTTCACGCGCCACCGTGGCCGCCAGCCCGTATTGACGCACCCGCGAAAGGAGTGTTGAGGTCGCCACCTGGATGCCGGCTTCCTTCGGGTACAGTGCGGCGTACCGGCGCCGCAGCTCGGCGTAGCCGACGGAATCGTTGGCGACTCGATACAGTGCCGCACGAAACGCGAGCGCCTCGCCGTCATCACCGTTGGCGCGAAGCGCGCGATCGGCCTCACGCGCGGCACCCATGAAGTCCTCGACATCGGCAAGAAACTGCGCCCGCAACACACGCGCGCGAACGTTTTCCGGCTCGACTTCCAGGGCCTTCAACAGGAGCGTGTCGGCGCCACCTTCGCCATCGAAGTCGCGCCGACGCGCGTCCGCGACGAGCGCCGGCACGTGCATTGGGTTGCCGCGCAGCGCCTCGACGAGCGTGCGCTTGGCCTCGGTGCCGTTGTATTTGGCGATGAAGAGCTCACCGAGCCGCACGCGGGCGTCGAGGTTGGCCGGGTCCGCGGCGATGGCGCGATCGTATGCCTTGAGCGCGTCCTTGAACAATTGCGGGTCGTCCACGCCCAGGTACGTCACCGCGCGGGCAACCGCCACGAACTCCGCGCTGGTGAGCCGGTCGGCGCGCGCATTGTAGATGTCGATGAACGTCTGGAACTCGCGATTGGCGCCCTCGCGATCGCCGCGATCGTACTGCGTCACCGCGGCCTCCACTCTGCGCGTAAGGGAGTCTGCTTGCGCCGATAGCCCCGCACCGGAGAGACAGAGTACCGTGAGTGCGAAGTACAGCGTACAGCCGTTCATCACGATCCCCTCTCCAGTTGCCGAATCTCCCGCGCCTTTTGGGAGAGCGCGACCATGAGCCGCTCTGCTTCCGCCCAGTACGCGTCCTCCGCCATCGCCGCCTTCTTCTTCCTGAGCGCCTGGATCTGTTCGTCCAGCGCAAAGCGTTCGGAGTAGAGCGCGTTGAGGCGCGCGTCCGCGGAGCCGCGCTGCAGCGCGCCCGGCGAGAGGAAGAACTGGCGGGCGACGCCGCTCGCATCCGCAATCTGCGCGTGTTCGGTAGCCAGGCGACCGTCAGTCTCGTAGAGGCGCGCCGTCTCGAGTTCGGCGTAGCTGAACGCTTCGAGCAGTGATACGCGATTGTCCTTGTCGGTGTCGGCGCCGTCCTTGGCGAACGCGGCGACGAAATACTCGCCGAAGTGCGACTCGTTGCGCTCGAACGCGCTCTTGGTCGCGGTGACAACCACGCGGCCCGGCACCGCCAGCACAGACATCATGTCGCCGCTGGCGCTGGTGAGGTTGACGAACGCAACGCGTCTCGCGCCGAATCGTGCCAGGATGCGTGAGAAGTCCTTGGCACTGAGGTCAGGACCCGGAAGGCTGATGCGAGTCTCTTCGCCTTCCCCGCTGCCGTGTCCAATCAGCACCAGCACCAGTTGTTCGGCAGCCGGCCGTGTCGCGAGATACGCGAGCGCGTGCTCCAGAGTGTCGCGCAGTGCGGGGCCGCGAAACCACCCGCTCTTCGGGGCCGCAGGATCCCCGTACCATGCGATGGACGAATCCGGCAAGCCGGCACGCTCCTTCGCCGCTTTGGCCATCGCATTGGCCAGGTTCGCGAACTCCTTCGTGTACTTCGGCGCGCCACCCAGCCCGCTCACGATGACGAGCCGCGTCTGTGCGCCCACTGACGCGCACGCGAACAGCAGCAGGCCCAACGCCGCGTACGCCCGGATCACGCAAGCCCCCGGCGACGCCGATACGTCCACTCGGCCGAAAGCAGGCCCACCAACAACACCAGAATGATGGGCATGTCCCAGAGATCCATCTGGCTGATGACCGTGACGCCGCGCTTGGTGAGGGCGATGTCCTCGGGCAGCTTGTTCATCGTCGCGGGCGTGTAGAACTTGCCGCCAGTTTCGTCCGCGATGCGCTGCAGCAGCGGCCGCCGCATTTCAGCACCGAAGAACTCCGAGTTGAGATCAGCCACGGCAACGAACGTAGAGTCCTCGACGACGTGCTCGGTCTTCAGGGTACCGGTGGCTGCCACTCTGATCGTGTGCAGACCGGCTTCGTCAGACGCATAGGACGCCTGGTACTCGCCGTCGCGATCCACCACCCACTCCATTGTCACGTGCTTCAAGGCACCCGACGGCGCGCGTACTTGCGCGACGAGCTTGGCATCGTTGCGACGGACAAAGCCGCTGTCCACCAGCTCGGCGCGAATCACCACGGCGCCACCGGGCCGCACACGGCTCTCCGAGGTGGAGACGCGCAGCAGGTCAGGCGTGTCGCTCGTGATCCAGCGCAACAGTTGCCGCCAGAGCGTGCGAAAGGCGACGTCTTCCACCGGCACGTCGGCACTCATGTACCACAGGTACGAGTCCTGGATCGGCATGGCGACGGACAACCCGCGGCCATAGCGCTGGAACGCGAGCACCGGCTGCCGGTTGCGACCGGCCAAGCCCTCCATCAGGGACACCGCGCCTGGTTTGAGTCGCGTCACCTTGTTCACGCTGGTCACGGGCACAGTCACGATCGGTGAAGCGCCCTTGGCGCCTGCCGCTGACGGTGCCGCGTGCTGAGTCACGGGGTGCATCATGCCCGCCGGCGTGACGCGCACCTGCAGCTCGGCGAATGGCGTCAGTGAATCGGGCACGGCGTCGCCGGAGATGTAGAACGGCAGGACGTCGGCCAGCGGCGTTCCGGAGTAGCCACCTTCGCCGAAGGAACTGCGTCCGCCAAGGAAGAGCATGCCGCCACCGCGGACGTTCACGAAGTCCGCGAGCATGCGCAGCTGCTCCTGCGAGAAGGCGCTGGCTTCAATGCTCCCCAGCACAATCGCACGGTACTTGAAGAGTTCGGAGCGGCTCGTGGGAAAGCCAGTCGCAAGCTCAGCCGGCCCGTCCACGTTGAGCCGCAGGTACTTGTTATCCGCCGTGCGCTGGAGCAGCACCAGCTGGAGGTTGGTATCCGCCTCTACCGCCTCGCGCACGAAGCGAACCTCGTAGCGGGGCTCCCCTTCTATATATAGGACCTTCTCCCGGCGGCGCCGCACATCCAGCAGCGCCCGGCGCTCGTTGTTCTGGGTCACCTGCTCGCCGGTTTGGAGCGGAATACTGAAACGAAGGGCGCGCGGGCCGGGGTCGCGGACCGTCACGGCAATGCGCACCGGCGAGGCGGCACCGTCTGGCGGCAACTCAATCTCCTCGCGCGCGATGGTCCGGCCCTCGTCTTCGACGACGAGCGGCACCCTGGCTCGATTGTGGCCGCGCTGGCGCACCAGAGCGGTCGCAATGAAGGACGAACCCTGCAACACCTGGCGCGGCAGTTCGACGCGTTCGATTTCAACGTCGTTTTCGAAACGCTCGGCGCCGATGCCGACCGTGAACACCGGCACCGAGCGGGCCTTGAGCGAGAGCAGCTCGTCTCCGACGGCGGCGCTGGCGTTATCCGCACCGTCGCTCAGCACGACGAGCCCGGACAGCGGCACCGCGTCCAGTTCCTGGCGCGCGTACGAGATGGCGTCACCGACGCGCGACTCGGGAGCGTCGAACTTGAGGATCTTGGGGTCCTCCATGCGGTCCAGCGACGACCCGAACCGGAAGAGCCGGACCCGGAACTTCTCCTTGAGCCGGGCGACCAAGGCGCTGTCGCCCTTGCCCAGCACGGCGCGAATGACGTCGGCGCGCGCTGCCGTTCCCCGTTCGGCGATCTGCATGCTGCGCGAGTCGTCGATCAGGACGCCAACGAAGTTCTTCTGAGGCACCGGCGCGGAGAGCAACAGCATGGGCCGGAACAGGCAGAACAAAACGAGCAGCAAGGCCGCGGTTCGCAGCGCACCCAGCACGACGCGATCGCGAAGAGTGCTGGCCATCGTCACGCGCCAGTACGTGGTGATCGCCACGGCGCCGGCGACCGCGACCGCCGCGAGCGCCAACGCAATTGGACCCGCGACACCGAACGCGAGGTCCCCTTCGGCAAACACGGCCGGGCGATACTTGAACAACAGTTGGAACGCGCTCTCGAGGGACGTGGCCATCCGTCTCGCAGCCGGGGTTCGCGTGCCGCGTAACTCAGCGGGGCTTATCTCATTATACCCCGCGAAGATGCGTAACGTTGAGACAAATCCTGAGGCCCTTTCGTTGCCTTGTGCACGTCGCACTCGCCGCGAGAGGACGGTCCCGTAAGTTCAGGGGCCCATGACCATCGACCCGAACCGTCCAGGGCTGGTTCACGCGATCGGCTTGCCGCGCGCGACAGCACTGGTAATCGGCACCATCATCGGCGCATCGATCTTCGTGCAGCCGTCGGTGGTTTCGGGCGCGATTCCCACGACGTCCGGCGTCCTGCTCGTGTGGGCATTGGCCGGCTTCCTGACCCTGATCGGCGCGCTGGTGTGCGCGGAACTGGCGTCGGCATTTCCCCGCACCGGCGGCGTATACGTGTTCCTGCGGGAGGCGTACTCGCCAGCGGTGGCGTACTTGTGGGGCTGGGCGATGTTCTGGGTGATGCACAGCGGCATCATCGCCGCGATCGCCAACGTGTTCGGCCGATACGTGGGCCATTTCGTGCCGTTGGACGAGTTCGGAGCGCGCCTGGCCGGCGCCGGCGCAATCGTGGTGCTGTCCGCCGTGAACTACGTGGGCGTACGGCACGGCAGCGCGCTTCAGACCTTCTTCACGGCAGTCAAGCTCGTCGCCGTTATTGCAATCATCGCGGCAGGGGCGTGGTACGTTGTCGCGAACGGCGTCGTCGTGTCGCCCCCGCCGAGTCACGAGTCACGGGTCACGATCAGTGCCGTTGCCACCGCCACAGCCGCGGGGCTGTTCGCCTATGGCGGGTGGCACATGGTGACGTACACTGCCGACGAAACCAAGGACGCCGCGCGTACCATCCCGCGTGCGCTACTGATCGGGACCGTCGTGGTGACCGTCGCCTATATCGGAATCAACGCCGCGTATCTCGCGGTGCTTCCGCGGGACACGGTTTCGAACTCAACGCGCGTAGCGGCCGATTTCGCCGACGCCGTGGCCGGTTCAGGCGGCGGGCGCGCCCTCTCAGCCCTCGTGGTGCTCTCCACACTCGGCGCGATGACCGGCATCATTCTCGCGGGCCCGCGTGTGTACCTGACCATGGCGCAGGATGGCCTGTTGTTCAAATGGGCCGGCGCCCTGCACCCGCGCTATCGTACGCCGCACGTCGCCATCGTACTCCAGGGCGTGTGGTCCGTGGTGCTGGTCATGACCGGCAGTTACCGGGCGCTGTTCACGCGCGTGATCTACACCGAGTGGGTGTTCTTCGCGCTGGTGGCCGCGAGCCTCTTCTTCCTGCGCAAACGGCCCGGCTATCAGCCCAGGTACCGTGTTTGGGGATTCCCGGTCCTGCCGGGTATTTTCGTCTTGTCGTCGGCGGCGATCGTCCTGCATCAGATCACTACTCAGCCGGCCGAGAGCTTCTCAGGGCTGGCCCTGGTCGCGGCCGGCCTGCCCGTCTACTGGATCTGGACGCGCCGTACCGCAAAGCACCGGAGCAATTGATGAGGGTCATCGACGTACACAACCATTTCTATCCGCCGGCATACCTCGACGCGCTGCGCTCCAAGAAGAGCGTGGTCCGCGTCACCACTGGAAAGGATGGAAACCCGCACATCCACTACCCCGGCGACTACAACGTCGCCGTGCCGGGGCACCGCGACATCGCGTATCGTCACACGGTGCTGGAGCAGCACGGCGTGGACACGCAGGTGATCACACTGACCACGCCGGGCACGCACGTTGAGAAAGCGGCTTTCGCCGCCAAGATGGCGTCCATGGTCAACGACGCGTTCGCAGGGATTGTCGCGGAGCGTGGCCCGCGATTCGCCGCGCTCGCGACGCTGCCGCTGAATTCGCCGGCCGCGTCGGTGAAGGAACTGCGCCGCGCGATGGAGCAGCTGAAGCTGCCGGGTGCGATGTTGTTCTCGAACGTCAACGGCGTCGCATTGGCGGACAAGCGCTTCTGGCCGATCTACGAATACGCCAACGACAAGGGGGCGGTGCTGCATATCCACCCCACGCATCCACTGGGCGTGGAGGCCATGAAGGAATTCTGGCTCATGCCGCTGGTCGGCTTTCTGATGGACACGACTCTCGCGGCGGCGCACCTGGTCTTCAGCGGCGTGCCCGAGCGGTTCCCGCGCATCAAGTGGGTGCTGGGCCACCTCGGCGGCGCGATCCCCTACTTGGCCGAGCGGCTCGACCGCGGCTTTCACGCGTTCTCCGAGTGCCGCGCCAACATCAAGCACCCACCCAGCGAGTACCTCAAGACCTGGCACTACGACACCGTCAACTTCGACGCGAACGCGTTGGATCTGGCCATCAAGTTTGCGGGCGCGTCGCAGATTCTGGCGGGCAGCGATTACCCGCATATGATCGGCAGCATTCCCAAGATGCTGGCCGCGCTGCGCGGTCTGACCATCTCCGACGCCGACAAGGCGAAGATCCTCGGCGGGAATGCCGCGCGCGTCTACGGGTTGTAGGAACCACGTTGTCACCCTGAGCAGGATGACAATTCGCTCCCATGCACCCTAGTTTCAACGCATGATGTACCGCCTGCCGCAGCTTACAGTTCTGGCGACAATCACCGTCGCTGCGGCGGCCCAATCAGCGTACGGCCAGTGCACTGACGGCTCTTCACCGCCGTGCCGTACGCAGGCGGTGGCGGCCACCCCGCGACGCGATCCGCCGCTCGACGAACGCACGTGGATCGTCGTTCCCTTCGACAATCTGAACGGCAGTCAGGACGCCGAATGGCTGCGCGCCGGCAGCGTAAACCTGTTGTACTTGGGCATGTCGCGGTGGACCGACCTGCGCGTGATCGACGACGAGCGTGTGGCGGACTACATGCGCGAAGTCCCCGGTGCGTCCGCCGCAAAGTCGCTGGCGCTGAACGCCGGGATCGCCGTCGCCAAACGCGCCGGCGCCGGCCGGCTGGTGATGGGCGACGTGATCAAGCTGGGAAACCGCACCACCGTGAACGCCAAGATCTTCGATGTAAAGACTGGGCAGCGACTGCGATCCGTCCGCGAGGAAACGAGCGTCCCGGATTCGATGATGTCGATGTTCGGCAAGCTGTCGCAAAAAGTGCTGAACGTCGCAACGCCGGCCGGCGGCGGTGCCGGTATCGTGGGGACCAACAGCATTGCGGCATATCAGGCATACGCCGAGGGCATGCAGGCCTTGAATCAGTTCGAGCTGCCCAAGGCGCGGACGCATTTCAATCGGGCCCTGGAGCTCGATTCCGCGTTCGCCCTGCCACATGCCAAGCTGACCGTGCTGCTGGGCTGGATCGCAGCGGGAGACCCGGGCATTCGACTGCACGCCGAGGCCGCCGGCCGCTTGTCAGGAACGCTGCCACCGCGCGAACGCGCGCTGATCGAGGCCAGCGTTGCTTTTGCGCGACAGGACTACGTCCGCGCCTGCGCGGGTTTCAGTGACTTGGTGCGCCGCGACTCCAGCGACACCGACGCGTGGTACGGACTGGGCGACTGTCTCTTCCACGACACCGCCCTGGAGCCCATTGACGGCGATTCGACGCGGGTGCGCTGGCGCGCCAATCGCAACGCGTCACTGCGGGCTTTCCGCCAGGTGCTTGCGCTCGACCGGACGTATCACCTGGCGTACCAGCACATCGTCGATGCGTATTCCGCGCAGACGATCGGCCGGTCGTTCTGCGTCTCGGGCAAGTGCACACAGTACGTCGCCATCGTACGCCCCAGCGGCGATTCGCTGCTCACCACCCCGCTCGCCAATCCGCGCGACACCGCGCTGATCCGCGCGCACCTGGATGAGTACCTGCACCGGGGAGCCCGGCGCGAACTGTTGACGCGCGGCCGTGACATCGCCGAAGGCTGGGTCGGCGCGAACCCGTCCGAGGGCCGCGCCCGCCTGATGTACGCCAACACGCTCGCGTCACTGGGCGCGATCGCGGCCGCTGACAGCAATCTTCGGCGGGCAGTGATCACGGACAGTTCCAACGCGGGCATCAACACGCTACTGCTCCGGCTCGAACTCGCGGTGAAATCGTGGCGCGGCGCCGAGGCTTCGCGGATGTACGATTCCGTTCGGGCGCATTCGCAGGCGGTGCCGGGCACCGGGGGGCGGATCACGACGGGAGCCGTAGCCGTCGTCGTGGCACCGACGTTCGGCCGACTGGCGCACTTCGACTCGCTGATGACGGTTGGTATGCGGACGGGCAACGTGGGCCCCGTGCGCGAACGCCTGTCTCGTGAAGCCATCAGGACCATGATGGGCGCGCCCGTGGACAGCTTTCCGGCGGCACTCAGCGCCTTCTACAATGACATGAAGGGTACGGCCGGCAGCGTCGTGGCGACGCGCGCCATCGCCCCACTGTTGGGCTATGTCACGCGGCGGCCAACGGACAGCTGGCCCGCGTTTGACACCACGGTGCACGACCTGCGCACGGCTCCGATGAAAGCGATACTGCGCAACGATACGCTGGCGCTCCGCAATGCAGCGCAAGCGCTCGATTCGTTGTCACGCGTCTACATCGGCGCGCTGCTGCCGGACAGCGGGCTCGCGCTCGCGGCCGCCGAAGCCTACCTGGCTCTCGGGGATTCATTAAGTGCGCTGACGATGACCCGGCGATGGCTGGACCAGATCGTACCGTACACGCCGATGGTGGTTGGGCAGTCGGGTGGGACCTTTGTACAGCCGCTCACTCCCCGGGCGATACTCTTGCGCGCTGACCTTGCGGCCGGCCTCGGCCTCAACGCCGAAGCGCGATTGTGGTACGACCGGTTCCTCGGTTTCTGGGAGAATGCGGACCCGCTATTCCAGCCACTCGTCGACCGCGCGAAGAAGGCGCGCGCCCTGCTCGGCGGCGGCGTTTAGCGAATCAGGGCGCCGTGCGCACCGGCATGACGCAACGCATGCCGGTGGCACGCAAGTTTGTTCGCTCGGTGGCCGGCAACGCTTGGCCGCGATTCACGGCGGTCGCGTACTGCGGCAACGCGCTGTAGCCACCGCCGCGAATCACGTAGTAGCCGGTGATCGTGTCCTTCCCGTACGGCGTGTACGGGGACGACGTCCATTCCCACACATTGCCGATCAAGTCGTGCACACCTTCTGGCGAGCGCCCCGCCGGATATGAGCCAACGGCTACTGGTCCGACCTGCACGCTTTTCCCCACCCAAGCGGCGTTGGCCACCCACGCGTTGCCCCAGGGATACTTGCGACCGGCTGAACCACGCGCGGCAGCCTCCCACTCAGCTTCCGTCGGCAATCGTCCGCCCTGGTGCCGCCACGAGCAGTAGTTCTGTGCCTCGGCGAATTGAACCCCTGAAACCGGGAGCGTCGAATCGGGACGCGTCGCCCACGGCGCCGGCAAACGGCTCACTTGAATGAATCGCTCGTACGCAGCCACCGTCACTTCAAGGGTGTCGATACCAAACGCTGCCAACTGCACGTTGTGCGGGGGCCGCGTAGCCGGATCATCATTGCTGCCGATGGTGTAGGTACCGCCCGCGATCAACACCATACCGGAGTCAATTGGCATGGCAGCTGGCGCCACCCTGGAAGGGCGATTGATGATCATGACCGATGTGATGACCGCGGAGACAATCGCGAGCGCCGTAACGGCCCACATCCACGGGCGCATCCCCGCCGCCTTCGGCGACGCTCTGGTCACACGAATGCGTGAACTCGTCGTGTGGCCGCCGGATACTGGGGACGCGCCGGTGAGCGCCCGAGTGATATCCCCTGCGTTGCTGAGACGCTCGTTGGGATCCGTGGCGAGACACGCATCCACGAGGTCAGCGAGCATGCTCGGGATCTCGGGACGCCGGGTCTTGAGCGGTTCGGGCGACCCCGCGAGCCGCTTCATCAGCACCGCGGTCGGCGTCGCGCCCGTGAACGGCGCTTCGCCAGCCAGCATCTCGTAGGCCATCACGCCCAACGCGTAGATGTCCGCGCGATGATCCGACGGCTCGCCGGTGACTTGCTCCGGACTCAGGTATGTCGGTGTTCCGACCACCATGCCGGTCGCCGTGAGCGAAGCGCCTTCCGCCGTCCGCGCGATGCCGAAATCCGTCACCAACGACCGCCCGCTTTCCGCGTCGAGCAGTACGTTCTGTGGCTTGATATCGCGGTGCACCACACCGCGCTTGTGCGCGTGGGCCAGTGCGCTTGCCACTTCGCCGAAGTAGCGCGACGCGTCCTCGATGGGCAGGCGCTTTTCCTTCTCGATGCGATCGGCGAGACTCCCGCCGTCGATCGCCTGCATCACCAAATAGACGATGTCGTTCTTGTTCCCGATGAAGTGCAACGGGACGATGTGCGGGTGCGACAACTGCGCGATGGTCTCCGCCTCACGCTTGAATCGCTCGAGCACGGAGTGCGAGGCGATGACATCCGGCGAAAGCACCTTGACCGCGAGCTTGCGCTTGAGATTGACGTCGCGAACGAGGTAGACGACGGCAAACCCGCCGGAGCCGAGCTTGCCCTCGACGGCGTACTCGTCGCCCAGGGCGGCCTGAAGCCGCGCCCCCAGCGGGTCAGTCGGGGGCGCGTTCGGTTGTGGTGGTGTTTTCGATCCCTCGTCTGCCACGGGTTACGGCTGAATGCCGAGCTGTGTCAGACGCGTGCGAGCACGCCGGTCGTTCGGGTTTTTCGCGAGGATGGCCCTGAGTCGGGCGATGCCCGCGTCGTTGTCGCCCTTGGCGATGAGGACCTCCGCGATCTCGAAATCGATGTTGGCCGAGGCCGGGTTGTACTCGAGGTTCATCTGGAAAAGCTTGAGGGCGTCGTCATGCTTTCCGCCCGCGGCCAGTCGCTGCGCAGCCAGCGTGACCGGCTGCTCGGTGAAGTTGTACCGGCCGGCGGCCAGGTCGGTCCGCAATCCGCGATAGCGCGCAATGGCCGAGTCCACGCCGGACTTCTCGATCGTCGTGGCAAGCACGGCGTCGATGGTCATGGGACGCGCGACGCCGCGATGGCACGTGATGCAGTTCACGGCAATCGGGTACGCCATGTCGCGTGTGGGCACCGAGGCCAGGAAGACCTTGTTGATGCTGTCGACCATCTGGAGCATCAGGCGCGCGGTCTTCTTTTGATCCTTGTTGTCGAGCGCGTAGTTGAGCGGCGGGCCACCGCCGCCTCCCCCTGGGCCACCAGCGCCGCCACCAGCGCCGCCACCAGCGCCGCCGGCAGCGCCACCCGGGGGACCGCCGCCCGGTGCGCCCGGTGCAACGCCTTCCCGCACGGTGTGGCAGTACGAACACTGGACACCGAGGGCCGCGGTGAACGTGCGCATGATCGTTGTCACAGAGTCACGACGCAGGTCTTTGGGGAGCACCTGGAGGTTCTCGGGCGGACGCTGCTGTTGTCCGCCGCCACCGCCGGGCTGCTGGGCCCCGGCTGATGCGGCAATCACAATGGCGCTGAACACGGCGGCCAGTGCGGATTTCGAGGTGAAGACGGTCATGGCGGCTCGGGTAGAGGTCGGGCAAACTTACGCGGTAAACGCCTCTGTCACTACCTTCTGCCCATGCAATTCCACGAGGCGCCGAGGTTTCCTCAGGGGTTTGCCTGTGCCAGCCGCCACATCGGGCTCAAGCCCGAGGGAAAGGACCTTGCCCTCTTCGTGAGCGAGGTCGAGGCGACGGCCGCCGCCATGTTCACGCGCAATCAGTTTCCCGGGGCACCCGTGATTCTCGGACGGGAAACCATGCGCGCCGGGCGCCTGCGCGGAATCGTGGTCAACAGCAAGGTGAGCAACGTCGCCACTGGTGAGCAGGGGCTGATCAACGCGCGCCGGATGGCCGCCGCGGCGGCCGCCGAGATCGGCTGCGACGACGATCGGGTCCTGGTCAGCTCTACCGGCGTGATCGGGCGACAGCTGCCCATCGACGTCATCGAAATGGGTCTGCACGGCATGACCGAGGAGCTGCGGAGCGACCCCATCGTCGGCGCGCACGGCATCATGACCACGGACACGTACGCCAAGGCGCTGTCGGTGAGTGTGGGCGACGCGACCATCACGTGGGTGGCCAAGGGCTCGGGCATGATCGAACCCAATATGGCGACGATGCTCGCGTACATCTTCACCGACGCGGCCCTGAGTGCGGAGACATTGGATGGCATGCTCCGCACCTCGGTCCGGGTTTCGTTCAACATGTTGTCGGTGGATACGGACACCAGCACATCGGACACGTGCGCGATCATGGCCAACGGGCTGGCAGGCCCGGTGGACACCAAGGCGTTCGCCGAAGCACTGACCGAGGGCTGCATCCGGATGACGGAGATGCTGGCACGCGACGGTGAGGGCGCGACACGGCTGCTGCGCGTGACCGCGAAGCGGGCCAAGACGGTGACCGACGCGCGCCGCGTGGCCAAGTCGCTGGTGAACTCGCCCCTCATCAAGACGATGGTGCATGGCGCGGACCCGAACGTCGGCCGGATCCTCATGGCGGTCGGCAAGGTGTTCGACGCGAACGTCGTGCCGGCCAAGACGTCGGCGTCGGTGAACGGAATGGAAGTGGTACGCGGCGGCGCACGTCTCGACTTTGATGATGCCAAGGCGCGCGCGGCGCTCACCACGGACACGGTCGACATCGTCGTGGACCTCGGCGTCGGCGGCGAGACTGCGACGGCATACGGCTGCGATCTATCCAAGGGCTATGTCGATGAAAACGCGTCCTATTACTCGAGCTAAGTGACCGACGACAACGGGAACGTCGTCTCGACGATCGATCCGGCAGCGATACAGCGAGTACATCTGGTCGGCGTCGCGGGTACGGGCATGGGCGCGTTCGCCGGCATGCTCAAAGCCGCCGGATACGAGGTCACCGGTAGCGACGAGAACGTGTACCCACCCATGAGCGACATGCTGCGCGAATGGGGCATCGAGGTGTACACGCCGTACTCGCCCGAGAACCTCGGTCGTGCCAAACCGGACCTGGTGATCATCGGCAACGTGATCCGCCGCGTTAACGTCGAGGCAACCGCGGTGCGCGAGCGCGGTATCCCGCAGGCGAGCTTCCCCGCCGCGTTCGGCTCGCTGCTGCTATCAGACAAGCATCCCATCGTAATCGTCGGCACGCACGGCAAAACCACGACCTCCGCCCTCATGGCGCACGTCCTCATCTCGGCGGGCGAGGACGCGTCGTTTCTGGTGGGCGGCGTGACGCTCAACTACGGCGGCAACTACCGGCTGGGCAAAGGCCAATACGTCGTGATCGAGGGCGACGAGTACGACACGGCGTATTTCGACAAGGGACCCAAGTTCCTGCACTACCGCGCTCGATCCGCCATCCTCACGAGCATCGAGTTCGACCACGCGGACATTTATCGCAACCTGGCGCATTACGAGTCGTCCTTCGAGCGGTTCTGCGAGACGATGCCGGCGGATGGATTCCTGGCGGTCAGCGGGTCTTACGGTCGCGCCGTTGCCATCGCGCGGACGCACGCCAAGTGCCCGGTGACGACGTACGCGGTGAACGGCAAGGCGGACTATCGTGCCGACAACGAGACGTTCGGGACCGAGGGTGCCCGCTTCCATATTCACTCAACCGAAGGCGGCTCGCGTGAACTGCTGCTGCCCATGTGCGGGTATCACAACCTGGAGAACGCCGCCGGCGTGTACGCGACGGCCCGCTCGTTGGGATTCACCGACAAGCAGATCGCGCAGGGCTTCGGAACGTTCAAGGGCGTGAAGCGGCGGCAGGAGGAGCGCGGCGAAGTGAACGGCGTGCTGCTGATCGACGACTTCGCGCACCACCCGACCGCGGTGCGTGAGACGATCGAAGGCATCCGGCAACGCTACGCCGAGCGGCGTATATGGGCCGTGTTCGAGCCGAGGTCCAACACCAGTCGCCGGAATATCCACCAGGCGCAGTACGTGGACGCGCTGGCGGGCGCGGACCTGGTGACGCTGCGCGAGCCCGAGCCGCACGACAAGGTTCCAGCAGACCAGCGGCTGGACGTTGGCAAGCTCCTCGCGGAGCTGAATGCACGCAGCGTTCCCTCGGATGCGTCGCCCGATGTTGCTGAGCTGGTGCGACGGGTTGCCGATGGCGCGCGGCGGAACGACTTGGTGCTTGTGATGTCGAATGGCGCCTTCGGGGGATTCATCCCCTCGCTACTCGAAGCGCTCAGACCACGGGTCTGAGGAACTGCAGAACGACGAATGCATCTCACGACATCGGGAACGTTCGGATCACGAATGCGGAGGTTCTACGCGTCACTCAAGGCGCCGCGTGTGCCGGCGGGCATTCGCGTCATGAATCCGTATAAGGACGCGCGGGCGAAGAAGTACACCGCGGCGTTCCTCGACAAGTTCTTCGACGACAACCGCCCGCGGACCCTGATCTTCGGCATCAACCCCGGACGGTTCGGCGCCGGCATCACCGGCATCACGTTCACGGACCCCGTCGCGCTGTCGGATTTCTGCGGCATCGCCAATCACCTGCCCCGACGCCGGGAGCTGTCGTCGGTCTTTATCTACGACGTGATCGGGGCGATGGGCGGGCCGCGCGCGTTCTACGGCCGGTTCCTGCTCACCGCGATCTGCCCGCTCGGCTTCACGCGCGAGGATGTGAACCTCAACTACTACGACGTGCCGTCACTCAAGAGGGCGGTCACGCCGTTCATCGTTGCTTCCATCGAACGGCACATCGCACTCGGCGGCCGGCGCGACCGCGCCATTGTGCTGGGCAACGGCCAGAATGCGAAGTACCTGCGGGCGATCAACGACGAGCACCGGTTCTTTGACACGATCGACGCGCTGGAACATCCGCGCTTCATCCTGCAGTACCGGCGCAAACGCGTCGCCGAGTACGTGCGCAAGTACGTCCAGGCGTTGACTGGCGGCTGAGCCGACCGCTCAGCGCTTCAAAGCTGACACGCGGCCGGAAGGCCGGACGGTGCCGGATTGGAACTCCAGTGACTCGAGGTATGCCTCGGTCCCGCCGTGCGTGTCGTCGGAGTCCGCCGACAACGTGATGGCAATGACCTGAAGCGCTTCGACCGGGATTCCCGGGAATGCCCGCGCCAGGTCGCGATCGAGATCGCGTTCGATCGTCTCCCAACGCCCCTCGGCGGCCGGACCGCCGACGGCGACGACCCATGCCTCGGGGAGCGTGGTCACGATCACGTTGCGGCGCGATGTGCGCGACTCGCTGACGGCTCCGGCCGGGGGGACTTGCCCGGAGGCGTCGGCACCGGCCCAGACATACCCGAACATGATCATGCGGCGGTCCGCCGATGGCCGAGTGTCGCGGAGCACCAGCCACACGCGGAGCGCGGCGTCATTGATGCCGTTGGCCGCCTTCGTGACGTCGACACCACTCACGTTGCGATCAACCCGGACCTTCAGGCGCAGACGCGGATAGTCGACAGGACGAAAGCGAAAGGCCGCAGTCGTCATGCGCGCCAGTGAGACGGTCGTGGCAATGCGGCAAGCCCGCCCGGTGGAACTGCCGCGGGCCGCGGTCAGCGACCAGCCGCTCGCCGCGTCGTCCTCCGCTCCGGTGTTCGCGGCATCGTAGAAGAACTCGTACTCGCGGCGGAACGCCATCATGTTCCGCTGGTCGCAGCGCAAGCGGACACCGTCCGTTTGGCGACGCGGATCCATCAAGCTGACCGGGAGATCGGCAAAGCGATCAATGCCCGCCGCCCGGTACAAGGCCTGCGGCGTCCAACCCGTTGCGCCGCCCGGGAGTGACGACTCCGCGCGGAGCGACGCAGCGAACGGCGGCACACGCTGCGCTTCCCGATCCGCGTCCGCGCGCGATGCAAACATCGCGCGCCACAGACCACCGCCCTCACGGGAAGCCAGCATCTCCCGCCAGCTCTCGCCGCTGCCCGGCTCCAGCGCGCCCAGCTCGGCGATGGTGACGATGAGCGCCTCGAGAAACGCGTCCTGCGGAAAACTCGACGCCAAGCGCCCCAGAATGTGGTCCGCTTCGACGACGCCCAGGTCCACGGCACGAACCGGCTTCGGGAACCTGGACGCCGACACTGACACGACGCCGTCGTTGGGCTCCTGAAACTGTCCGATCTGCTTGGTGATCTTCATCCACGGATGTGAATGCTCGGCGTCGATTGCGAGAGACACCGAGAAGAAACGGGTGAGGGCCGAGATCGCGCGGCCGTTGTCCTGCGCGGCCCAGAACGCCGAGCGCGTGGCTGGCCACAGTGATTCCGACGCGGACGTGGAGTCGCAACCCGCCGGCATCGGCGCCGGCACCGTCCAGTTCACGAAGCTCGTGGGCACTTCCGACCGTTCCGCGACCACCGTCCCGCGATGGGGCGTACCAATGGTCACGAACGCCGCGACGTGAGCACGCGTCAGCCCCGGCGCGAGCGCCAACGCTTCGGTCGCGTCCACGCCACCCTTGGAGTATCCGATGATGAGGTAGCGCGGCGCGCTGTAGCCACGCTCCAGGCGACGACGAATGTCGAGCCGGAGGTGCGCCGCGATGCGTGCGGCGTTGACGGGCGCACCGCAGCGGCCATCCATCGGCACGGTCAGCATGCGCACACCCAGTCGTTCGCGTACGGCGCGCATGCCGCGCGTGAACATCTCGTGGTCGAAGAGTTCGTCGTACCTGCCGGGCACGAACACCACCGTGGTGCCGGCCACGTCCGGATCGTAGAGCAACGGCACGAGCGCCGGCTCCACGGCATGCGCGACCTTTCGCTCCGCGAACACCGCCGAAAACACCCGCGTCGCGAGCGATGTGTCGTCCAACAGTCGCTCTGGTGCGACACGCACAGCGCGACGCGCCCAACCGTGCCAGCGCTGCGCGAAACTCAGGTCGCGCGGATCAGGAATGCTGTCGTACTCGGGCGCGACCAGTGCCGCGTCTAGGAAGTACGGCACGGTCCACGCCGTCATGAAGCCCCGGCGGACGACAGCGCCGCTGCCAGGCGCGCCTTTCCCGCCGGACCAGATGGCGCGCAGGTCCGGGAGTCGCGACAGTTCCTTGATGCCGCGTATGCGGTCTTCGGCAACGCGGAGGCGCGCCTTGCTCGTACCCGTCGCCATCGAGTCGGCCATCGCGAGCAGGGTGTCGACATTGCGCCTGATTCCCGCAATCGCGTCCACGTGGCGCATCACGGCGCGCGTCTGATCCACGCGTGGGTCGCGGCCGGCGCCAAGGGTTGGCCCATAGAGGTTGCGCAGGGCCGGCAACGGGAAGTAGTCCATCGACAAAACCAGGGGCCGCACGCGCCGCAGAAAGTTCATCTCCTGCGAATCGTCGTCCCTGCCCGTGGGCAAGGCACGGCCAGCCCGTGCCACCGAATCCGCAAGCGCGAGCGACGCACGTGGCCGCAGGACGGCCGAACGCCGCAGGAGTCGCTCGGGTGTGAGCCCCATGACGTCGAGGATCTCCGCACTCCGCACGTTCGCCGGCACCGGCCGCTCACTGGTCGCCAACACGCCGAATGCCGCACCGGCGCCCAGCGACCCGTGCGTGCGCACCATCTTCACAAAGCTGCCCAAGTCACCGGCGTACACGTAGCCATCGCGCAGGTTCACGATGACATCGGGTGCGTTCTCGACTTGCTTCTCAGCGCTTTGCATCAACCGGAAGGCCGCGTCCGGATAGGGGCCGGCCATGGTCGCCGCCCGCATCACGGAGTCCGGCATCCAGCGCGGAGCTCCCGGCGACGACAGCAGCGAATCCGCCAGGCGAAGCGGGTTGCCGCTCACCCGTTCAAATGCGAAGGACATGCCTCGCCAACGCAAGCGAGACTCCCCGGCGGCGCCAAGGATGACGACGTACCGGTCGTCGTCGTTCACCTCCAGCCACGTGACGAAATCCACCCCGCGCACCGCGGTGGCCGCCGTCGCGAACGTGCGGCGCCGGCCAAGGTCAGCGAAGTACACGTTGATCATGGACGCGAGCGCGAATGTCACCACGGACACTTCGTCCTTGCGCTCGATCCGCCCGGTGTCCCGCTTCACGAGCCCGGCGCGCTTGATGGCGGCGTCCATACTCACGGGCACGAGATGGTTTTCCCGACCACCCTCGGCGAAACCGCCCGCATTGCCGTGATCGGAAACGAGCCACAGCTCAACCGCCGGCCCTCGAGTACCCAGTGAATCCGCCACGCGGTCGATCATGGCATCGAGCCGTCGCAGGTATGGCCACAATTCATCCCGATGCGTGTGCGCGATGGCATCGAGGCCGCCAATGAACACCGTGTAGAGGTCGTCCTTGAAGTCCTCGAGGATCGCGCGTTCGGCTTCGCGCAGTTCGCGATCGAACAGCGTGCGGCCCGGCAGGTATTGGAGCGGCTCTACGACCGGATCGAGGGTATAGTCCCAAGCGCGATGGTACGCGTACGGCGCCGTCTGGCGCGCGATGACCTGGCGCGGGTCGTCCATGACGCGCATCGCGTCGAGGTCGAACCAGCGCGCCTCGAGGGTGCGGATGTTGCCGCGCGCACCAAAAAGCCTCCGAGTGCCGATCACCTCATTCCATGACGGATGGCTCATGGACGGATACGGAACGACATGCCGTCCGGCAAACTGGAACCGGCGGAAGAGCCCGCGCCCCCGGGCCAGGTCGAACACTTCCCAGCCGAGTCCGTCGACAGCGACCACCAGCCGGCGTGAACTGGCAGGATCTGTGCTGGCGCGAACTCGCACGGGCGCGAGCAGCACCGTAACGAGGCCCGCTGCGCCAACCAGTCCCACGAGGAGCACCGGCATCCGGTTCAATCGCATCCTGGCGTCCGAATAGGGGAAATGCTACACCCCGATTCTACGACCAAACCGGTGCCGGCGAGATACGCATTGTTGCGTAGATGACCCCGTCCGACCGGGCATACGTAGTACCGGACGCTCCTCTACGCTGAACGACGTACGGAAATCAGCCCACGGAAACCCGACTCTTGGTGCGTCTCTCAACGGGAGCATGCTATGTCGGACCGTCAGACGGGTGCCTGCTGGATAGCAGAGGCCTGGCGCAAGGGGACGTGGATACTCGCGTTCGCCCTGCCGGGCATGGCCATGTCCGGCGATGACACGCAGCGCCGCACCGTGCCAATGAAGGATGTCGCGATCCGGGGAAGCGCTGTGGCCGCAACACGGGCGATCGCCCTCGTCGTCCAATCCGTCATCGGCACTCCGATCGGCCGGATTCCAGTGAACGCCCGGATGCGGCTGACCTACGATTGTCAGTCGCGGTTCACGGGTGCGGTCACGTACCATCCTCTGGTCCGGCTGTTTGCGAAGATCAAAGGCGTCGACCTCGTGGCTCACATGCAGGGGTCGGTGTCCCAGGAAGGCGGGGGCGATTGCCCCCTGATGGATGCGCCGGACATTCAGGGTCGCGCGAAGGCGGACGCCACCGAGATGTCCGGATTCATCTGGCTGGGCCGCGATTCGCTCGGGTTTCGGGGCCCGGCGTGGATGCTGGGTGACACCAGCTACCACAGCGTGCTCGCCGCTCAACGCGGCGCCCGGAAGATCGTGCTGCGCGTAAGTATGTACGAGCAGCGCTGAGCCGGCCGCGTGGCTATGCGACCGGCTGGCGCAGGATGGTGCGGAGCTTGTCGCCGGCGGTCTTGCTCGGATCGGACAGATATATCTCGTGGTGTTTGCCGGAGAATGTGCGGCCGGAGATCTCGGCAAAGCGCCGCATTTTTTCGATGGTCGGGCCTTCCTCCTGGTACGACCCCACGTGCAGGATCTGGACGCACGTGTCCTCGTGCAGCTCCATGAGGTGGACGCGGTTCACGTCGTCCGGCTTGCCCTTGGCTACGAGCGCATCCTGCGCTTTGGCAAGTTCAGCCGCCGACACGAACGGCGGGACACGAATCAACAGACGCCAGTCCCAGATCGTGTCCTTGGTGGGCGCGCTGCTATCGCCGTCGCGCCACCACAGCGCTTCGAGCTTGGTGACGGCGTAGTCCTTCCCTGCGGACTTGTACGCCATCTTCACGGTGAACGCCACGTTGTACATGGCGCCGATGCCCGTGGCGAAATCGGGCGCGCCCGGCTTGCCGCGACCGTCGAACGCGAGGTATGTCGCCGGTCCCACGCGCACGAATGACGGCATGAGGCTCGCCAGGTATTCGTTCTTGTGTCTTTTGTAGAGATCGAGCTTCTCCGCGGCGCCCGAGATCGTCTTTCGCGCTGGCGCCGGTTTCGGAGCGGCCGCGGTGCGACCGAATGTCTTCTTGCTGGCCCGCCTCGCTGCCGATTGGCGTTTCTTCTTGGACATTTACGGTTTCCAGGTGGGAACGCGTCCTGAGGTCCACGGTGCTCCCGCAGCCTCCGCCGCATCCTCGAGGCGCTTGAGTTCGGTCTCCACGAGCGGCTTCAACCGTTCGAGGGCTTTCGCAAACTCCGCGGCCACGATGTCGTATTGTCTTCGGTGGGTCGCGGTGGGCGCGTCGAGCGTGTTGGACCACAGACCGCCGGTGATGCCACCCAACCGATTGAGCATGGACGGCGGCGTCGGCTGTTGCCGGCGGCCGGCAGTGTTGTCGCCACTCAAGGCGGTCTGCACGTCGCGCAACTTGTGCTCCAACGTGCGCGCGTCGCCGGCGATGCGATCATCGGCCGATGGCGCCTCTTGCAGCGCGCGCCGCAACGCCTGCACGCGTGTCATCGTTTCGCCCACCAGCGCGCTCGTACCCATCACCGCTCGCTGAAGCTTGGCAGTCTGCTGCTGGAACGCGACCACCGCAGCGGGACGCGGCGCGACGTCACCATCCAGCATGTACACCTCGAACTTCTGCGGCTGCCCAACCGGCGTGGTCAACCCGTCCACGCGACGCGCCAACGACACCGTGTAGATGCCGGGCAACACGTACGGTCCCGACGGTCCGGTTGCCGGGCCGTCGCCTTCACCCCCTCCAGCACCTCCGCCACCGCCACCGCCACCACCACCGCCACCGCCGCCGCCGCCGCCGCCAGCACCGCCGCTGGCAACCGGCGTCGTGGCGGGATAGCGCAGGTTCCAGACCACGCGTTGTAGCCCGGCGCCGACGGGTCCATTAAGGCGCCGCACGACTCGGCCTTCCGGATCCGTGATCGTGAGGATCATCGCGGGCGCTTCTTCGCGATCCTCCACCCGCAGCGAGTCCCACGATGGAAACGCCACGTCCTCACCGCGACGCGACGCTGCGCGCTCGGCGGTTTGGCGCCGGTCGCGCCGAGTACGGAGAGCTTCGCGCATGTTGTAGTGGATCACCGCGCCCACCGCCGGGTTGGGCGTGAAGAAATGCCCGGCGCCCTGGAAACTCGCGCCACTGCCGCCCAGCGGGCTGGACTCGACAAACAACGGCGTCCGCTTCACCGGAAGCAGCGCGGTGCCCGCCGCGATCACCTGCGGCGTGAGGCCGCGTAGCGTCGGCAGCTCATCCATCACGTAGAAACCACGGCCGAACGTGGCGATCACCAGATGATCGTCCCGCTTGTGAATCGCCATGTCGCGCACCTGGATGGTGGGCAGGCCGGAGCGTAGCCGCGTCCACCGCTTGCCGTCGCGCGACGTGAATGCGCCAAACTCGGTGCCAACGAACAGCAGGTTGGCATCCTTCGGGTCGTCGATGATGACATAGACCGTCCCACGCTCGGGGAGATTCCCCGCGATCGACGTCCATGATCTGCCCAGGTCCGTGCTCTTCAGGACGTACGGCTTGTAGTCGCCCGACATGTGGCCGTCGAATGCCGCGTATACCGTGTTCGCGTCGTGGCTGGAGGGCGTCACGCGGGCCACCTGCGTCGTGTCCGGCACGCCCGGGAAGGCGCCGATGCGGCGCCAGCGCTCGCCGCCGTTCTCGCTCACCTGAATATTGCCGTCGTCGGTGCCGACCCACAGCAGCCCTTCTTTCACGGGCGACTCATGGACCGACACGATGGCGCCGAAGAACGAACTGGACGAGTTCCTGGCGATCGCGTCCACGCTCCACACGCGGTCCATCATCTTGATTCTGTTGCGGTCGATCTGACGGCTCAGGTCACCGCTCACGGCGCGCCACGTGTTGCCGCGATCGTCGCTGCGGAACAAGCGCTGCGACGCGAAGTACAGGCGCGTGTTGCTGTGCGGGCTGATGATCAGCGGCGCATCCCAGTACCAGCGGTCCGCCGCGTCCGCGAGTTCCTCCCGCGGCACGATGTTCACGGACTCGCCCGTCTTCAGATTGAAGCGCTGCAGGTTGCCGTGTTGCGATTCCGAGTAGACGGTGTTTGGGTCTTTCGGGTCGACGCGCGTCTGAAATCCGTCGCCGCCGGCGGTCACGAACCAGTCGATGTTGTGGATCCCGTTTTCGCTGCGGGTTCGCGACGGTCCGCCCAGCGAGTAGTTGTCCTGTGTGCCGCCGTACACGCGATAGAACGGCGTGGAGTTGTCGAGGTCCACGCGGTAGAACTGCGTGACGGGCAGGTTGGCGAAAAAGCGCCAGTTGGCGCCGCGGTCGAAAGATTCGTACAGCCCGCCATCGTTGCCGTTGAGCAAGTGCTCGGGGTCCTTCGGATCGATCCAGATCACGTGGTTGTCCACGTGCTTGTTGCGCTCGCCCACCGGGCGGAACGTGCGGCCGCCGTCATCGGTCACGCGGTTCTGCACGTCCACGACGTACACGCGGTCCACGTCGTGCGGATCTGCGAAGATCTCGCAGTAGTACAGGCCGATGGCGCCCCGCGGGTTCATGCGTTCCCAGCTCACTCCGCCGTCACGCGAGCGGAAGAACCCGCCGCGCGTGCTCGCCTCTACTATCGCATACACGACATCCGGATTCTTCGGGGAGATATCCAAACCGATGCGCCCCATGTCGTCGTTGGCCGGAAGACCAGCCTGCGACTTGCGCCACGTCTCGCCGCCATCCGTCGATCGCCACAGCGCCGACTCGGGTCCGCCTGCGATGTACCCGTACACGCGGCGGTAACGCTGCCACGTGGACGCCAGCATCACCTTCGGATTGCGTGGATCGATGACCACGTCGCTGGCGCCCGCCCACGTGCCGCCGTCCAGCACCTTCTTCCACGTCCGGCCGCCGTCGGTGGTCTTGTAGAGGCCGCGCTCGCCTCCCTTGGTGGACAACGGACCTTGCGCCGCCACGAACACGATGTCGGAGTTGGTGGGATCGATGACGACCTTGCCAATGTGCTCCGACTGCCTGAGCCCCATGTTGGTCCACGTGCGCCCGCCGTCGACGCTCTTGTAGACGCCGTCGCCGTACGCCACCGAGCGTTGTGCGTTGTTCTCACCCGTGCCGACCCAGACGATGTTCGGGTTGTTGGGGTCGATCACAACATTCGCGGTCGAATACGACGCTTCACCATCGAACACCGGCGTCCACGTGTTCCCGGAGTTGGTGGTCTTCCAGACGCCGCCGGACGCAACCGCCACGAACCAGATCTTCGAATCACGCGGGTGGACTGCCACGTCGCTTACGCGGCCTGACGTCAACGCGGGGCCAATGGAACGGAAGCGCACGCTCGCCACTGGTCCGCCGCCCCCGCGCGCAGCCGAGTCCCCGACTTGCGCCGAGTCGCCGCGTTGCTGGCCGGCCGGCGCGGCGACGGTCGGTCGAGCCGGAGGGGCCGGTCTCGCCGACGGAGGATTCTGAGCTCCAAGACCGAGAGCGCCAAGCGCAAGCACGGTCGCGCAACGGATAGTGAGCTTCATAGTGAACGCGGTTGGTGGAGTGGCATCAGGAAAGTGGCGTCAGAACCAGGACCTGAGCCCCTGTTCCTGACGCCACGATCAATCAAACTCAACTGCAGGGTCGAACCGCTACCTGAGCAATGCCGGGAGCATGGCCAAGGCGAACACCATGAACGACGCGATATAGCCCTTGCTGCGCGGCACCTTGGCAATGGTCGCGATGCCGATGGCGGCCACTACCGTGTACCAGATCGAGAACACGTCCAGTCCACCCATCAGGCCAAACACCTTGGGGTTCGATGTGTCCGGGTCCATGAAGCGCGCTGGGCTCGCGGACAAGCTGAACATGTTGGTGACGCTCGCCGTGTCCATCAGGACCACCTGCAAGGTTGCCACGAGTGATCCCACCAGTCGAGGGATCCAGGCGAGCGACACGATCAACACCGCCTGCTGGTACGTGACCTTGGCCGAGGCGATCTTCGCCGCCAGCCACGTGAAGAAGGCGAGGACGAAGATGAAGATCGGCGTCCCGACGAAGGTCGCGATCATGGCGACCTTCTCCTGGATACCGCGCATGCTGTTCATCTGGTCCATCGTGATCTGCGGATTGGCCGCCATGGCCTTGGCCGCGCCACGCTGGAACTCGGCGTCGAAGATCTGCTCGAACACCCCGCGATTGGCGAAGGCGAACAGGCCCGCCAGGACGGCGATGATCAGCAAGTGCATGCCGTAGCCGCCGGCGGCGCGGCGTGCAAAGACCTTGGACGGTTCGTACAGGATGTCCATGAAATCTTCCGCGATGGACGCCTTGTCTCCCGGTGGGGTCATCGGGACCGTCGGACCTTCATTGCTGGGTCGGCTTTCCATTTGGGATGTGGGGTGGGGTCGGGTTAGATGATAGCGGGTGTTCACCCGTTCGCCAGACGAACGAATTCCTTGATGCGGCGCTCATCGGTTTCCTCCCAAGCGCCCTCGTCTGCCGGCAGGGCCTTCCGCAGCCGAATCACTCGTGCACCGGCGCTCGCCCGGGTGAGCAAGCGGGTGCCACGCACGTGAACTTCGGACACGCCGCTGCGGTGCACGACCTCCTGCACGCTGTCTTCCCGCACACCGCCGCCAGCCATGATCGTCGCGGCGCCGGCGGCCCGGCGGACGAGCGCCGCGATCCGCGCCACGCCCTCGAGTGCAGTCCCGGCGCCGCCCGACGTGAGCACCCGCTTCACTCCGAGCGTCATCACGTCCTCGATCGACTTCCCCAAGTCCGGCGTGAGGTCGAATGCACGGTGAAACGTCACAGGCAGCTCACCAGCCGCGTCAATCAATGGCCGCATCTGCGCGCCGCTGATGCGCGCGTCACCCGTGAGGGCGCCGGTGACGACGCCGTCGGCCCCGAGCATCCGGGCGGCCTCGATGTCGAGGCGCATGACGCCCAGCTCGGCGTCCGAATAGTCGAACCCTCCGCCGCGCGGCCGCACGATCACGAACACCGGGATTCTCACCGCCGCCTTCACCGCCGAGATCATGCCAGCGCTGGGCGTGGTGCCGCCGTCGAACAGGTTGTCGCAGAGCTCAAGGCGGCCGGCGCCGCCGCGCTCCGCGGCAACGGCCGAGGCCACGGAATCGACGCACGCTTCGACGAGGACGGTCATTCTTTATATGTAAGGGATAGGTCAACGGGGCTACGTCTGTACCTTGCATTGTGCGGCGCTTCGCGCCGCCTCACGGTACCACAAGCCGCTTGGTGAGCCTGATGGCGACAAATCGCGAAATACTGGATGGCCTTCGCCAAAAAGCGACGAAACACTTGGCCGAGACGATCGGCATCGAGATCGTCGAACTCACGGCCGAGCGCGTCGTCGCGACCATGCCCGTTGACGACCGCACGCGGCAGCCATTCGGTATCCTTCACGGCGGCGCGTCGCTCGTCCTGGCCGAGACCATCGCGTCGCTTGGCGGCGCCATGAATGTGGACCTGGAGCGGTTCGCCGTCGTGGGTCTCGAGATCAACGCCAACCACATGCGCGCCAAGCGCGACGGTATCGTGACCGGCACCGGTAACCCGATTCACGTGGGTCGCAGCACCCAGGTGTGGGAAGTCAGGGTCGTGGACGAGCAGTCCCGGCCGATCTGCGTGTCGCGCTGCACGTTGGCCGTGGTTCCTCACGAGCGATAGCCCACCTCACAGTTCGAGCGGACGCTCAAGCACGATGAGGTCGTAGCAGACCAAGCCGGTCCGGAGTCCAAGGGCCACCAGCTGGGAGCTGAACGCCATTTTGACCCATTCCCTGACCTCGGGGAGACTCAGCACCGACACGGGCACGACCCTCAGGATCTTCCACACCGAGACCTGTGCCCCCGGTGCAGTCCATTTGTTGATGGAGCGCACCGACTTCGTGCGCAGATGCCGCTCCCACTCATGGCGATTGCCGGATTGCGTGCCGACGCGACGGTAGTGCTCGCCCTGTCGCGTCAGGAATGCGAGGCGTTCCGCAAAGCTGATGTCCGCGAGCACGACGATGCCTCCCGGTTTGAGAACCTCCGCGACCCGGCGGTAGAACCGCGCGCGGTCGAAGTAGAAGGCGCACTCGATGGCGAACAGCTTGTCGACCGTGCCGTTCTCGATACCCTCCAGGCGCTCTGCTTCGCCCAGGTGAAATGCGAGCTTGCCGTGAAGCTTCTCGCGACGCGCCCGTTCGTTCGCAAACGTCACCTGCCGCTGCGAAATATTGAAGCCGTCCAACCTGTCGAACTCGTGCGTCCGAGCGAGCACGAAATCCTGTTCACCGCTCCCGAATCCGACATCCACGATGCGGTCACCGGCCCGGATATCGGCGGCGCGAAACACCTCGTGACACAGCCGCTCCTGGCACTCCTCGTATGTCGTCGGCTCGACGCTGTATCCGTAGTTCAGGAACTTGCGTTCCTTGCCCATCGTTTCCAGGGACGCCTGAAACCGATCATACTGGCGACCAACCGGAGACGTCTGGTTCGCAGAGACAGTGGCCATGATGTGTTGGCAGGCAACGCGGTGCCACCAATTTGCGGCTGGTGTCCCGCGCTGCCCGCGAGCTCCTATCGATAGATGTTGAACCCAGCCAGTATGCTCGCCCTGGTACCGAACCGCGACGGCACGATCGCGATGTTCACCGGCAGGCTCAGAGCGCCGGCGCGAAACGTCTGGCCAACGCTGACCGCCAGCGCGACGCCGGCTGGTGTGGCATTGGGTCCGACGCCGAATTCGAACTCACCCTGCGTCCGCACCCCCACCAGCCACGTGAAGCTCGGAATGGCCGTCCCCTGATCCAGCCCGCCCACCAACAAGATGAACTCGTTCAGGGCCACCGGACCGCCCTCCAAGCTCGAGAACTGTTTCTCGAACTGCCAGCCGAACTGCGTGATCACCGGCGTGATGTCGGTGCCAAAGCGCCGCTTGATCGTGTCCGTGAGGCTGCCGCTCAGCCACGTGACGCCGAAACGCGGCCCAGTGCGAACCGACTTGCGAACAAGATCGCCCGGCTGTTGCGCCAAGAGGCTTGTGGAAAGCGCCGCCACCGCGACGAGGCCGAGCACTGCCGTAGTACGAGCGAACATGGGAAGCTCCTGGTGAAAGTTGACACCACCAGAATGCGTTCTTCCGCTCGTCCTGCAGTTCGTAATCGTTGCGTAGAGAGCCAGAATTCTTACGTACTTGGGACTGCGATTGTCACAGCGTAACTTACGCCCTGACACCACTTTCTGTGCTTTCCGGTGTCAGGCCAACGTCGCGGAGCCGGTCGGCCAGTTCGCCACGCGACGTGACACCGAGCTTTGCGAAAATGTTGGCCACGTGCGTCGTCACCGTGCGCGTGGCAATGCCGAGCGCGGCGCCAATTTCCTTGTTCGACTTGCGCCCGAGCACCAGCTGCGCGATGTCGGATTCCCTCATGGTGAGCCGGGCGCGCTTGCCGCCGCCCCTGGAGGGCGGGCGCAAACCCAGCCGCTTCATCATGACACGCGCGCGGTCCACCTCCACCAACGCGCCGAGCTGCGCGCACACCTCGTGACTGCGGCGCAGCTCGCGGATCCCTCCGTCGCGGTCGCCGCTGCGAATGAGCACGTCGGCCAGCCACCGTCTCAGCCGGGCGGCGTCGTACACCCACGGCACTTTCTCAAGGTCCTCGATGGCGGACCGGATCAGGCGCGCCGCGGTCTTGTCGTCGTGCTTGATCCGCGCAATGAGACCGTCGCCCGCCGCGATCCATGCGAGCCCGAGACGGTGGTTCATACGCGTACAGTCGCGCATCATCCGCTCACGTAAACGCTGGGCGCGCACGACATCGTCGGTCCATAGCGCGGCCTCGGCAGTGATGGGCAGCAACCGGTACGTGGCCCAGACGGTGTATCCGACCTTATCCGCGATGGCCATGCCCTGCTCCCCGATCTCCACCGCCTTCTTGTGGTTTCCGAGCGCGAGGTAGTAGGTCGCCAATCCCGCGTACACGGATAGCTGCGAGTGCACCTCGATAGGCTGGCCCTTGGCGGCCCGTGCAACGCCGACTTCCCAAGCTTCGTCGAGATATCGCTTTGCGAGCTCGTGGTCGCCCCGCGCGATGTGAAACGCCGTGGCCGCGACCAGGACGCGCGGCAACAACGTCCGTTGGTTGAGGGCACGCGCCACGGCGATCGTCCGCTCAGCCATCGCGATGCCGGCGTCCCAATCTCCGCTCGCGAAGTGGTAATGGATGGTGATTTCGTCCGTGTAGGCGCGAAACAACGGTGACTGCAGTTCTTCGCACAGCGGCTCCGCGACGGCAATGCGGCGCAGGACGCCCGCGCCGTCGCCCGTGAGGCCCGCGAGCGTCGCCAGGCCCACGTGCGCCGACCATTGCAGCGTGCGATCGCCGATTCGCTCCGCGGCCGCCAGCGATTGTTCGCCGTGCGCCCGCGCAGTGTCGGGCGGCCCCACGAACACATGCAACATCATCAGCGCGCGATGCGCCCGTGCCAGCAGGCCGTCGTTGCCGAGCTTCTTGGCCGTGGCCAATGCGTCACCCAAATCGCGCTCGGCGTCGCTGGGTTTGCCAAGTGACTGCCAGCAGGCGCCGCGGTTGATGAGGAGCTGGGCACGCAGCGCCACGTCGCCGACTTTCTCCGCCGAGGCGAGCGCCGCATCAAAGTGCGTGAGCGCGTCGTCGAACTTGCCGCCCCAGTACCACGCCAGCCCCATGCGGCGTTCCACGCGCGCCTGTCGGGGAACGTCTCCGGCGGCGGCGGCGCCCGAGCGGGCGCGCTCCCACAGCTTCATGGCGCCCGTGTGATCGCCCAGCCGCTGGCGCGCCAGCGCCAGATCCTCGATCAGCGACGCAGTCGCTCCCTCGCCGGTGGAACGCTCGATCGCCGCGCCCAGGTAGTCGGCGGCGGCGCGGTCAGCGTGCCGGGCCAGCGCATCACGGCCCGCGGCGGCCAGGTAGCGCGCCGTCTTTTCGCCGACCTGCTCCGGATCCGCGCGCAGGAAGTGGAACGCGAGGCGATCGGCATTTGCCAGGGATTTGTCGCCCAATGACGCCTCGATGGCGCGCGCAACGCGGGCATGCAGCGACCGCGTGCGGGCGGACCCGAGGGCGTCGTAGATTACGTCCTGGATGATGGGATGCGCGAACTCGTGGCCGGCATCACCGTCGGGCGTGAGGCTTGGGGACTGCACGAGTATCCCGGCGCGCTCCAGTTCCTCCACCGCCGCGAGCGCCGCGTCGCCAGGCAGGTCCGCGGCCTCGCGCAGCAACGAGAACCGCACGCGCGCGCCGATGACCGCGGCGACGCCGGCCGCCGCGTGCGCTTCCGTGCTGAGTCCCTCGAGCCGCTGGCTCACGGCCATGCGCACGGTGCGCGGCAGGTCCAGCTCGCCCACTTCCCAGCCGATCCAGCGTCCGTCTTTTTGCGTCAGCCGGCCGCGCTCGACAAGCGTCTTGAGCGCCTCCTCGACGAAGAACGGATGCCCGCGCGTCCACGAGAACACGCGCCGCGCCAACTGGCGCGCCGCCGCATGGTCGACGCCGAATGTCTCGCAGACGAGCTGTTCGGTGTCGGCCTGGGTCAGCGCGTCCAGTCGCATCAGCTTCGCGACGCCGATCGCGAGCAGCGATTGCTCGGTGTCGCGCAACCCCGGCTGCTGCTCCAACTCGCTCTCCATGTACGTCCCGATGATCGCCACGCGCTGGCCGGCCAACTGGCGCGCCACGAAGTGCAGCAGTTCCAGTGACGCACTGTCCGCAAGATGGAGGTTCTCGAGAATCAGCAGCAGCGGCCGCTTCTCGCCCATGCGCGCCACAAACTGGGCGCAGTTCCACAGCAGCCGCGCCTTGCCGTCGCGCGCTTCTGGGTCGTCCACCGGTGCCTCGGTGGCGAACGCCGGGCAGATCGTGCCAAGCCAGTTCCCGCCGCGCGTCAGGGTACGGCGCGCCGAGGCGTCGACGCCGCGCAACAAGCCAGTGATGGCGTCGGACCACACCGCATACGGAACACCGGTCTCCACGGCATACACGCGGCCCACCCCAACCTGCCATCCGCCCTTCTCGGCGACGGACGCCACCGTCGTCACCAGTCGCGTTTTGCCGATGCCAGACGCGCCGGCCACGAATTGCATGCCGCCGCTCCCGGACGCCGCGGACGCGAGCCACTCCCGAAGCACCGCCAGTTCGGCGGAGCGACCGACGTGCGGCGTCACAAGGCTAGCGCGCGATGGCTTGGACGGAGCATCGCCCAGGCCCGCGACGCGAATGCGTGCCGCTCGCGCGTGACCGGCAACGGCAGTCGGCGCGGCGAGCGCCCGCGTGATCTCACCGGCGTCATTGAGCCGCTCCGCGGGATCGGGCATCAGGCACGCCGACACGAGCTCAGCCAGCCCGGCTGGCACTTCGGGCCGGATGTTGCGCACCGGTTCCGGCGGGCCGGCCAATCGCTTCAGCATGATCGCCGTCGGCGTCGGCCCGGTGAATGGAGCCTCACCGACCAGCATCTCGTACGCCATGAGCCCCAGAGCGTACACATCGGCGCGATGATCCACGCGCTCGCCGGTGACCTGCTCCGGACTGAGGTACTTCGGGGTGCCCATCACCAGGCCGGTCGCGGTGAGCGAAGTTCCGCCGACGGTCTGCGCGATGCCGAAATCCGTCACCAGCGACCGGCCGGACTCCGCGTCCATGAGCACGTTCTCGGGCTTGATGTCCCGGTGGATGACGCCGCGTTTGTGCGCATGTGACAGCGCGCTGGCCACCTCCGCGAAGATGCGCGTGGCCTCGCTGATGGAGAGCCGCTTCTCGCGTGTCAGGCGCTCGGCAAGGCTGCCGCCATCCACCGCCTGCATCGCGAGGTACACAAGATCGTCCCGGTGCGCGGCGAAGTGCAGCGGCACGATGTGCGGATGCGACAGCTGCGCGATCGTCTCGGCCTCGCGTTGAAATCGTTCCAGCATGGAGTGCGAGGCGATCACGTCGGGCGACAACACCTTCACCGCCAGCCTGCGCTTCAGCGGCAGATCCCGAACGAGGAACACGACCGCGAAACCGCCGGCACCGAGTCGCGATTCGACGGCATAGTCAGCGCCCAGCGCCGCCTGCAGACGCGCGCCGAGTTGGTCCAGTTCAGGTGCCATTCTTGGGGTGCCCTGTTGGGGCACGCCTAACATACGGCGCCGCGAGAGGAAGGGCTAACAGGGTTTCCTCAGCATCGGACCAGCTGTCCGATGCTACTTCCGGAGGTGCCCCTCTCGCTCGCGACTCCCTGCTTCCACTCGCTCGGCCGGGCCGGCACCCAGGGCGCGGTCGGACTGCTGCGCTTGCATGCGCGTCAGGAATCGCTGGCCTTCGCCGACGCGCTCCACTTCGATCGCGATCGTGTCCAGGCTCTGCTCCAGCCGCGTGAAGCGATCGTAGATCTCCTGCGGCAGCGCCGTCGGCGCGCCACGGCGCCAAATCCGGCGCGCGTATGCGATGGTCAGCGGGAACAGGACGACGAAGAAAAAGATACCCGTCAGAACGAACACTTCTTCCGGTGGTCCCTGCCGCGGGCGCGGCGGATCCGGCATGATGGAGCCGGGAATGGCGGACTGCTTGGCCACGGCAGCGTCCGCCTCGGCCTTTTGGAGATCCAGCGCCACCAGGCGCAGATCCAGCGTCACCAACCGCTGCTGCAGCCCTGCCTTGTCGGCGTCACTCAGGTTCGGTTGGCGCAGCTGCGAGGCGACCTCTTCCCGCTGACTCTGGACGTCATCGGCCTGATTCACCAGTTCGCGACGCTGTGCCCGCAGCGCGTCATAGATCGCCTTGGCCGACGGCGAACCCCCGCCAACGGGCGCAGGCACTTGTACGATGTTGGGCGCTGGGCTTGTCTGCTGCAGGTTCGGGAATCGCGTCACTGGAGTCCGGGATGGTGCGATACCGCTGGAATATGCTCGTCCTACGAGGCGCCGACGATCCCCGGTTTCACGCTCTCAGGTCTATGGAAGCCGCGGGAGGTTGATTCCGGCGCTGAGCGCCTTGAGCCGCCCTTCGAGCTTCTTCTTTTCCTCGTCGAGCCTGGCCTTCGCGTCCGCAAGTTTGCGCTCGGACTCGGCGCGAACCTCGGCGACTTTCGCCTTCACCGGCGCCGACTTCTCGTCCACAATCTGGTCCACCTGCGAGCGCAGCCGCGCCTGCGCCGCCGCGATCTGTTCGCCGGCAACCGCCCTGATGCGCTCGGCCACCACGCGATCCAGGTTCGACCGCACTCCCAGTGTCGGCGCCTTGAGTGTGCCGCCGATCTCGGCCGTGACCTCGAGACTGTTGATGCCAGTCAGGGCGCGAGCGACAAGCGATTCCATTGTGTTCAACGACCGCGCGCGCGCCGAGTCGGGACGCCAGATGACGGCGCCAGAGCGGACCGTCCAGGTGCCGGACAGGCGATCGCCTTCCAGCACGAACCGCATCTCGGCCGCGCCAACACCCGCGTCGAGGATGTACGGCAGCATCGGAATGGAAAACTTCGGCAACGTCACGCCGCCCATGGCGGCGCTCACGACGTCGCGCGGCGTTTCGCGTGTATGGTCCAGCGATCCGCTCACTCGCAGTGAATCGCCGGCCCATGCACGATTCACGCGCCTGGCCACGAACAGCGTGGGCCTACCCAGGATGGCTGGGTCGCTGGTGACATCGCTGGCCGCGGCGGCGTAGTCCACCCCCGCGGCACCGCCGCCGACGAAGTTGAGTTCGAAGCGTCGTAACAGGAACCGCGGATAACTGGCCTGCTTCACGAAATGCACGGTGGTGCCCGCCATCCGCGCCCGTTTGGGCCCCTTCGATTCTTTCGGCAGTAGGCCGGGTGGCGCGTACTTGCGGGCCAGTTCCGCGTAGTGGACGGCTTTCTGAAAGCGTTCCATTGTGGCGCCGCCGAACAACGCGGCGCCGATGTCGGGCGCATCGAAGCTGGGCAGCCTGAGCAGCGAGCGCGCGGCCGCGTAATCGTCCTTGCGTGCGTCGTCGATGGCGCCCAGCAGCGTTTGCAGCGAGTCCATCGAACGGCGCGTGTCGGTGACCAGCCGGTCGACGCGCTTCTTCGCCGAGTCCACCTGCGCCGCGGAGCGCCGTAGGTCGGCGAGAGCCTTGCGCGCACCGTCGATCCCCATGGTGCGCACGTTCACGTCCTTCAACCGCGCCACCAGCGCCGCTGACGAGTCTATTGTCGGCTGAAGGTTGAGTGACGCATAGCCGTTGTCCGCCAGCTGCCTGGCCGAGTCCGCCTGCTGCGCCAGCGCCATCGCCGCCTGCACCGCTTTGAGATCCCGCGGGTTGAGGACCACGGCCTTGAGTGAGTCGATCGGCACGAGCGCCATCACCGGCACTTTCACTTTCTTGACGAAATCCTTCGCGTCGTCCAGCACACTGTCGCCACTGTCCGGCACCACGAACTTCGCGGCCACGATGCGCGCGGACCCGGTTCGCACGTCGGCAACCGTGACGGTCTTGATGACCACCTTCTTCTGGAACAACGGAAGCACTTCAACCCGAATCACCGCGCGACCCAGCTCGAAACGGTTGCGCATCAGGTCGTCGTTGTCGGCGATGGCAAACCCGCGAACGTCCACCGAAGGCGGAAGGAAATGGATCGACAGGCGCGCGACATCCACCTGGCTTCCCACAACGCTCGGCCCGCTCGTGGTGATCGCGGCCTTGATGAGCCCGGCACCGAAGAACTTCCAGCCGCCCACGAGCACCACGGCGATGAGCGCCGCGGGAATGATGCCCTTCCAGCGGAACCAGGCAGGCCGCTTCGCGCCCACTGGCGCGGCAGACTCAGGGCCGGAAGAGGGTGTAGACATTGTAGATCTTGGACGCCTGGAACGCCTTGTAGAAGCGCGAACCCATGACCTTTTTGCCGATGGTCTCGCGGTACCGCACCACACCAACGCGCGCCGCGAAGTAGATCGGCACAAACAGCACCAGCCACGTCACGACACTGCCGAGCACGACAGTGTTGTTGAAGTTCGTGAGCGCGAGACCCGGCACGTTGTCCATCGCCGTCCACAACGGACGCAGCGCCGGCGCGTCGACCAACAGCAGGCGTCCCAGCCGGTGGAACAACGGATCGAACATGAATCCGAGCGGCACGAACACGGCCCACCCCAGCAGGCCGGACGCGAACGAGACGTTCAGCATGGCGAGCAGCAGCACGATCACGAGGTTGTGCGCGTTGGCGATCGGGGTCAGTCCCAGCGCCGAGCCCAGCGCGATCCCGGCGGCAAGCTGTCCGGGCGTGCCATCCGAGTGCAACGTCTTGACCAGCGACTGCAGCAGCTTGAGAATCGCCAGCATCAGGGCTTTCTCTTGACCTCGAGAATGGGCCGCTTGGTCCAGATGACGATCGTGCCGCACTCGGACTGCTGATTGCCGCGGCGGAACTCCCCGGGCGTGGTCGCTATGGATTGATACAACTCGATCCCCTCGACGTCCCCGGCCGAAACGGCCGACAAATCCAGGCCGGGCGCTGCATTGCCGTCCAGCCAGACCATCGGTCCGCAGTTCCTGGCCTGGTAGTTCGTGAACCGCACTTGGGACCCGCGCATCACCACGCCACGCGATTGTCGCAGCACGTCCGTCAACAGGCTGGTGTTTCGCCTCTCAATCTCTTCACGCGTTATGAACACTCCCAATCCTCTGTGGCGTCGATCGTCGAAACCCCGAATCGGCGTTCTGGCGCGGTCCTCCATCCCCGAAACGGACACGGGGTCCAGCGCGATTGCCACCCGATGCATCACCACGTCGATCGAATTGGAAGCGATGTCCTTCGCAGTGACGCGGAACGAAACGCTCTCGTAGCCGAGCCGGCGGACGCTGATGGTCATGGTGTCCGCGGCCGGGAGACTCAGGTAGAACCGGCCCAACGAGTCACTGCTGGCGCGGCGTCCCATGACACTCACCTCCGCGGAGGCGATCGGCGCACCCGCGGAATCACGCACGACGCCGACGATCGTGGGCGTTTGGGCGCCGGCACGCACGCCGACTGGCGCGAGCGCCATCACAAGGACGGCCAGCCTCGGCAAACGCATTGTATTCAATGTATGCCTCTCGGCGTCGCCTATCGAGAGGCGGGACGGATTGTGGGCGAACTCACTGGCGTTTTTCGCCCGGGCCGGACATCGTCACGACATGCTCAACCCACTCCGGAGCCGTTTCATGTCGTCAGGCCACGCGCTCGTTGCTTCGTTCGCCCTGTTCGCAGCAATCCCGCTCGGCGCTCAGGATCGCGCGTCGATTGTCACCACCGAGTGGCTGGCCGGACACCTGAACGATTCGAAGGTCGTCGTGCTGCAAGTGATCCGTGACACCACCACGTTCGCAGCGGGTCACATTCCCGGCGCGCGCGAAGTGCAGTACACGTGGATCACCATGGCGCGCGACAGCATTGGCACCGAGCTGCCGCCGCCAGACTCGCTGCGTCGCGTGTTCGAACGTGCCGGCGTGTCGGACGACTCACATGTCGTGTTGTACGCGTCCGGACTCGGATTCGCGCCCGTGGCGTCGCGTGCTTTTCTATCGCTCGACTTCCTGGGCGTGCGCCGCGTCTCCATGCTCAGCGGCGGCATGGCCAGGTGGCGCGCTGAGGGTCGCGTTGTGGAGACCGGAACGCAGTCCGTGACGCAGGGGCGAATCACCACGGGACCGAACGATGTTGTGGTGAACGCAGACTGGGTGATGGCCCGCCGCGGCAAGAAGGGCGTGGCCATCATCGATTCGCGCACGCCCGGCGAATACCTGGGCACCATCACCGAGGGGAATCTCAGGAGCGAGGGCCACGTGGAAGGCGCACGGCATCTCGAGTGGCAACAGCTCTTCGCCAACGTCGACTCGAGCGTGTTTCTTGACATCGCGTCTCTCGCCAAGCTCTATGCTCAGCGTTCAGCGCCGGGCGACACCATCGTCACGTACTGCACCGTGGGGTATCGCGCGAGCATGACGTATTTCGCCGCTCGCGTCCTGGGCCTGCCCGTCAGGGTTTATGACGGTTCGTACCAGGATTGGGCGCGCCGTGGGTTTCCTGTAAGAAAAGGTGCAGCGCCCTGAAAGAGGTACCCGCTGCTTGCTGTTGATCCACGTGCGAAGCACGTGGCCGAGAACGGGCCGTACTCGCCCTATATAAGGAAGGGCCTACCCAGCCGCTGGCGGACTCCAAAAGCCAGTCACCCACTCAATGCGTCCGGTGGGGCCAAACACGAAGGTGTTGGTTCCCCGCCCGTATTCTTTTCCGTCCGCGCCCTGCATGACCCAACCGCACAGTGCCATCCCTTGGCAATGTCGCGTGGATCCGGCGCGATGCAAGCGAATGCCGGGCATGAAGTGCTGTGCGGCTGCGATATGTGGCAGCAGATCCGACAGGCCATCGAGATTGCTGAAGCGGTCCTGAAAGCGCACGCTCTCGGACGCGATGCGGCGCAACGTGGCTTCGCGTCGAGCGGCATCCGGATCCGCCCACGTATCGAACCAGGTGTCAGCCGTCGTATCGGCATCGGCGTTGACTTCGTCCGTGACCACGTTGGCGAAGAGCGACAACTGGAATCGCCAACCCTGGACGTGCTCGTCGCGCACGGCCTCGTCGGGCAGCTCGTGGTGCAGACGCAGGCGGGTTCCAGCCTTGTCCGGCGCCAGCGTGATCGTGACGCGCGAACTGCCCATCGGGATCGGCTTGCCGCTGGCGTATCCGTACGTGAAGACGATGCGCGCCCCCGCCTTCACCTCGACAATCGCACCGCCGGATTCCGTACCGTCGCGATGCCGCATGAAGACCTTGCCGCTTGGCCGAGCGTCCACGGTGGACCCGGCGCCCCACCACGAGGCCCAGCGCGCGCTGTCGGTGAAGAATCGGAACACGATTTCTGGCGTCGCCGCGATGAGGACGGTCCGGTCCAGCGTGAACGGCATGGCGTTGGGGGTCATGGCATCCTCCGTTTCCTGACGGTGCGGCGTCGCGGCTTGGGACCGCGTCGCGTGTGTTCGAGTTCGGCGGCAAGCTTGAGCTGCCACAGCGCGTTGTCCCACATGGCCGTGAGCGTGTCACCCACGGCGCCGAGCGCCTCCTGCCGCGCCCGGTAGTAACGGAACCGGCCATCGGCGCGCGCGTCCACGAGGCCGGCAGCCGATAGCGCCTTGAGTTGGAGCGATACCGCGCCAAAGGTGACGTCCGGCATGGCGGCGTGGATGTCACCCGCGCTCAGCTCGTGATCCCACACGAGCCGCAGAATCTCCTGCCGCCTCGGCGAAGCGACCGCCGCCAGCAGCGACGAATGGGCAAGCGCAGGCATGCCTGATTATAGATATAACTAAAATGATAAACAAGGGCTGGCGTGACCGACACGGGAGTCCGACCTTCGCGAGAGCCGAGTGGTACCCTGCACCCCGCACCCCGCACCCCCGAATGACATCGCTCAAGCGCACGCTCGGATTGAGGGACCTGATCTTCATCGTCGTCGGCACCGTGATCGGGT
>ERZ1292623.391-Hain-H51-01um-R1-391-length-47733-cov-11_pt1 | contig 47733 bp, 51 predicted proteins | sample MGYA00564398_ERZ1292623 | MGnify/ENA primary metagenome ERZ1292623 (study PRJEB36523, sample SAMEA6512633) | groundwater metagenome | collected 2019-01-07 | study: AquaDiva: Metagenomics assemblies of 32 groundwater samples
TCGTTCAACTAAACTGACCCGCCATCTCCTCTCGGAGCTCTGGCGGGTTTCTTCTATCTTTACCCAAGACTAGTATACCTTGACAAAATCTTCTACCTCCTGTATAATATACCTAGATTTGGTGTTTTTGGAGGTGGCCTTTTAGCTCGGTCACCGGAGATTAAGATATGGAACTGACGATCCGCGCCGTAGCTGCGATCGCTTTGGTGGTCGTTGTGTTGGCACTCCTTGTTCAGGCCATCGACGGCCGGAGCAAATGCATCAACACGACCGGCCAGCCCATTGCGGATTGTACGCCCACGCGCTAGCGTCTCGCCCCGATGTTGTCGCGCTAGCGACCGCCTCGGGGCCACCTCCAAACACAGACAAATCTATAACAAAAACCCGCCACATGGCGGGTTTTTGTTTCCGTACACTTCCCCTCACTGTACTTTTGCGCTAGGGTCGGGATGGTATTGGGAGAAAAAAATGGCACGCAAGCGAAAGGGGTCAAAGCACCCTGTGCAGATATATGGGTATCGGGGCTCACTTGAAGAGCTTGGTCATGAAATCGGACAAATGCGTTACGATGCAGGGCTTTCTATTCTCCATGCATGGTCGCTTCAAGTGTATGCAGACATTAATGCTGATGCAAACAAAGACAGACCAAAGCATCGGCGACAGCTTGCCCATCTCTATATCGCGCTCGCTGAAGCGCGCAAGCAGATGCAGATTGTCTGGAGTGGATGTCGAGCGCACATGAGCGATGAAACCTCGGAAGCTCCAGAGATTCAGGAAGGACAAATACACGGATACTAGCCCCTGATGAAAGCGGGGGTTTTCTTATTTTTGTGCGGGTAGGGAGAATCGGTCACCAATATTTTTCCTGACGGAAAAATCTTGCGACCCCGGCTCGGGATTTTTGCCTTTCGCTTCGCTCAAACAAAAATAACCCTGCGCCTTTCGATTCCCCACGGACAGTGCTCAAGTGCTGTCTGTGGAGAATCGGGGTCAAGTCACTAAGATTTTCCTGTCTGGGTCAGAAAAATCTAAGTGCTTCCTCCTCGGGCTCGGCCTTCCCACAGTGCTTCGCCTGTGTGACCCTGGGCCTCCGCCTTTCGATTCTCCCTACCCACGACAAAAACATGGTCGTCAAACGCTTCGCGTCCTCCTCTCTGTTTTTGTGCGGGTAGGGAGAATCGAACTCCCATCTTTTGATTGGCAACCAAACGTTCTACCACTGAACCATACCCGCAACGCCTCCGATTATAACCACAAACGAGGAGAAAACGAAAGATGTTCTTTCATTTTCTCGGAGTGCCGTGGTTATATACTCATGAACTTTCGCAAGGTGAGTTCATTAAGTATATACCTAATACCATCTCCAATTAACGCTCCGACACTAATACATTCTTGAATTTTGAGCGAGAAACGAGTCGGAGCGCAAGCCATATCGAGATATGGCGAGCGCGAGACGAAGTTTTGCAGCCTAAATTCAAGAGTGTATGTGGGATGGTTAATTGGAGATGGTATAAGTCTTAATCAGAGGCAATTTAGAATTGGGCGCAACGCGAATTCCCCTACTTCTTCTTTTTCTCAGTGGGCTCGAGGGCGGCCGGTGCAATCAGGACGCCGAGCGTTATACAGGTCAGCACAATCGGGAACCACTGGTGGGAACGGCATCCATCAAAGAAGAACCAGGTACCAAGGAGCGCGATGAATATCGCCAAGAGCAGAACGGTAAATCTGACTCCCCCATTAGTCATAAGGTAGGCTAGCGAGTCCAGCATGATGAGCCCTGCGACAATAGCTATGATTACAAGAATGATCCATACAGGAAGCGACCATGAAGTGCACTTCCCCACCACCCCCTTTGAAGCAAATGCACTCACGAACGATTTCAAGAATCCTTCTGACTTCTTTGCTGAGTCTATTTTCTTGGTATCAGCCTTTTTTTCGCTGTTCGATGTTTCTTCTTGTGCAACTGGTGTTGGTGCAACATCCTTGCCGTTCATCTTTTTCTCAAGGGTTACTACTGGCTGAGGTTTTGGTGCGGGTGTCTCTGCCTTTACTGAGGGTGTAGCAGATGTCGTGTAGACAGGTTTTGCGACAGCGGCCACAACAGGGAGTACAACCGAGAAGCTTTGAGTGGTCATGCAGGTGGTGCTTGCACCGGTCATGACCTGCACTTTGATCGAGGTGTTACCAGAAAATCCATACCATCCAGGTACATCCACATGAATCCGGGTCTTTGCCTCTCGCCAAGTAGTTGCATAGCGCGGTTCGATCTTTCTTCCCGATACTTCAGTGCCGACAACCAGGATAGATCCCTGACCTTCTACCGTGTAGTCAAACGAGTCGAGGCTCCCCTCATATACATGAGGGGTAAAGTTGTTGATAACGGGTGTGGTGCAAGCGGGCGCTGTCTGCGCGTGGGCAGTACCGGTGCCAAGTCCAAAAACAAGGATGAGTGCAAAAAATGCACCGGCGCTCCACTTCCCCATGTCTTTTATGGTTTCCATACTAAAAATACGCGATTCTATTAATAATTTCCTCCCCATGTATTACCTATGAAGTGTAAGCGAGTAGCGTACAGATACTTTTTCTAGGTATCTTGCTATCTGGCTCTTTTCTTTCGTCTGAGATGAATCTGGCCCACTATCTGTTTAACGACTTATACAAGATACGCGGTGTGCATAAGTGTCTCAGGGACCGACAGCTGTGGGTATATCTACCACTGCGCCATTGGACGGTCAAGTATCCTAGGAAAACCAACACATTTTGGCAGTTTGTACACTCTCGGACTTTGTAAAACAAATGTTGTCACGAGCCAAAAACTGTGGAAAAGTCTGTGGATATGTGGATTAATGGGACGAACAAAGGTCACCTATCGGAAAAGGACTGTTTCATGGGACTTGAGCAGGATCCCTACAAATTATTAGATATTCTTGGTTTTAAAGGGATGGGTAAAAAAGGTTTCTTAGTAACATAGTAATAATGTTACACGCGAAACATTCAAAGAAGCTCCTCCAGGTGGTTTCTTGTGTAACCAAGTTGCTTCCCCAAATAGATTTCACATGAAACGCCTACAAACGAGCAGAAATGGTTTCGTGTGTAACATGCGGGTGCTTGAGGGGTGATTTCACATGAAACTAACACCAGGGTAGACTTAGAGCATGAAAACTAAGGAAGTTGGGCAAATCGGAGAGTCTATTGCCTGCAAGTTCCTTGAAAGACAGGGGTACACCATCGTCGAGAGGAACTACAGGTTAAAGCATGCGGAAATAGATATTATTGCCAAAAAAGGTACTACTATCCACTTCGTAGAGGTAAAATCCCTAAGAACAAAGGTTATTCCGGTAGTTTCACGCGAAACCACTGAGCGCAAACCGGAGGATCTGGTACACCCTTTAAAGCTAAGGAAAATAGAAAGTGCCGCCCTTTTCTATATGGATCGTTACACGGGAAACTTTGACTTCCAAATCGATGTGGTGGGCGTCTTTATCGATGAGAGGAGGCGGTTTGGGAGGTGTCGCCTCATAGAAAACGCCAATTCTTCGTAAAGGACAGCATAAAGGACATATGTCTTTTATAGTCCGCACATGCACGCGCGTTGTTGAGACGCTGTCTGCCACACTCTGCCCGCACTAGTGGACTATGCCATTTTTAATTCTATGCTATATTTCAGGTCTACCCGGGGCGTCGTATACCGGTAGTACGCATGGTTTGGGACCATGATGACTGGGTTCGATTCCCTGCGCCCCGACAAGCTCATATGTTCTCTCGCGCCCAAGTGCTACCATTTCGATATGCATGCATCTCACGATGAAGAAAAGAAAAAAAACCTGCACGATCTTCTTGGTGCGCTTGGGGTGGTGTGGCGGCGTATGCTCTTCTATAAGAAGGCGGCTCTGACAGTGTTTTTCTTGGCGGGGATTTCGGCGCTTGGGAATGGGGCGGTGCCTTATATTGTGGGGCGTTTTGCAGACTCGTTGATTGACGCGATCACTGACGCGAATTCATACGACGACAGTTTTTTGATACTTGCCGGATGGCTCTTGGTCGCGGCTTTCACCGCAGTCGTTGATTGGCAGATTAATGTGCGCGCTCGTACGATGGAAAACAATATTGCCACCAATGGTATTGCTCAGTCATTTAGTACACTCCTTTTGCTTCCGATATCTTTTCATAAAGGGAATATGGCGGGGGAGACGGGAAATAAAATAAGTCGCGCCATACACTATATGGCGCAAATTGTGAGTAATGTCATTTTGGGGATTGGGCCAGCAATCCTAAGTATGGTTGTTGGTCTTGTATTCGCCATGTATATACAGCCAACGCTCGCATTGGTTATCGTCTTTGGCATGTTTTGCTACGGCGCGATTTCGGCATGGTCAGTCATGCCGCTTGCCGATTTTCAGAAAAAGGACCACAAAGCGTGGAATGAAGCCTACGGTCATGCCTACGACGCGGTGGGGAATGCACACGCTGTCAAACAGGCATCAGGCGAAAAAGCTGCTTCACGGAAGATCTATATAGAATTTATCGAGAAGGTACTGCCACTTTCCCTAAAACCAGAGCTCATATGGGCGCGCATCAGCTTCTTTCAACGGAGCGCTGTAGTCCTCACTCAATTTTCAGTGTTTCTTCTCTCAATCCGTTTTGTCGCGTTGGGGGAAATAACGGTCGGCGACCTTATTGCGCTCAATGGCTATGCGGCGATGGTGTTTGCACCACTCGCACAGCTCGCTAGTCAGTGGAATGTTATTCAGAATGGTCTCACGGCAATCGTGGGAGCTGAAGAGATTCTCAGTATTCCTCCCGAGCGCTACGAGCTTGAAGCGGGAATGGAAGAGCCGGCAGAATGGCGTGGCGAAATTGTGTTTCAAAATGTGTCATTCATCTATCCTGAAACAACCCGAACAGTACTTGATGGCGTCTCTTTTTCTATCCAAGATGGAGAAACAGTGGCCTTTGTGGGGGAGTCTGGTGTGGGAAAAACCACCATTACCGAATTAATCTCTGGATACTACTACCCAACAACAGGCTCAATACTTATGAGCGGTGTTTCGACCACCAAGCTCCCTCTTCGACCACTCCGTGAGCGGATAGCGGTGGTTGCTCAGGAGCCCGTGCTATTTAATGACACAATACTCACCAATATTCGCTTCGGCCGGCCAGACGCAACAGATGAAGAGGTTGTTTCTGCGGCAAAACAAGCACATGCACACGATTTCATCGACTCGTTCGAGAAAAAATACGATCAGTTGGTGGGAGAGAGGGGTGTAAAGCTTTCCGTGGGTCAAAAGCAACGAGTGTCGATTGCGCGCGCCATATTGCGCAATCCACGCATCCTTATTCTCGATGAGCCAACGAGTGCACTCGACGCAAAAACCGAATCACTGATTAGCGAATCACTTGAAAAGTTGATGCAGGGGCGCACCACTATCATCATTGCCCATCGTCTTTCTACCGTGCGAAAAGCAGACAATATCATTGTATTTGATGGTGGGAAGGTGGTAGAGCAGGGGAAGCATCTCGACCTCATAAAGAACGAAAACGGTGTTTATCGCCGTCTCTACGAGTACCAAATTGGGTTGCATGTATAGAAAAAGCACGGCGGTTGCCGTGCTTTTTTGCGTGTGGACCTTGGGCTATGATTTGTGACCACAGACCATCGATGCCGTAATGAGGCGCCGGACGATACCGTCAGGTTCTGCAATAGAGGCAAACCCCATGCGGAGTGCACGAGTGGCCTCCATTTGTCTGTGGGGAAGTACGCCCGACCAATGCACGGTGGTCTGTACGCGCAATACCGCATCTTCGATTGTATATATTTCTTCGGAATTCAGAAGTTGGACAGTTTTTACCCCCACAAGGCCGGCTTGGTGGAACAACTTGAGCGGATCATATCCATTCTTTTGATGCCCACGAGGGGTCTCGTTGATATAGTGTGCCAGGATGGCGCGCCAGACAGTATCGAAGGAATCGGTCTTGCTCGTGCGTTTGTGAACGACACATACAGTACCGTTTGGCACGAGTACGCGTTTGAATTCCTCGAGCACTTCACGGTTGGCGAACCAGTGGAACGCCCCAAACGAAGCGATCAGCTGGAACGATTCGTCTTTGTGCGGGAGTCGACGTGCGGAAGCGACTTGGTACCGTAATTTTCCAAGAGGATGGGTCTTCCGAGAAAACGCAATCATGCGGTCGTCGGCGTCTACCCCCTCGGAAGCCCATCCCGCCTCGTCGAGTTGTTCAGTGCCAATACCAGTGCCACACCCCACATCGAGGGCGCGACCAGGCAGACCGCTGAAGTAGGGCCCATTTGCATACCAGGTCACCATGTCGATAATCGCTGGTGAGTAACCGCGCCGTGCCTGATGAAATTCATGCGGGTCTACACGGGATTTGTGATTCTTGGGAGTATGCATAGACTCCTCACCTTTTTTCCTAGACTGCCAAATTCATAGCATGGATGTTTGTAAAAGAAAACGGCGCAGGGGTTGTAACCCTGCGCCGTCAGTGAGCCTGCTGTCAGTTACTTGAATTCAACCCGCAGGATGTCGTCGCAGATCTCAATGTAGGCGGCGAGAAGTGCGGCGCCACCCTCAACATTCCGTCGATATGCGAACTCGACATAGTGTAGATCGAAACCGGCGGTCTGGGCCTGCCTGTTCACTTCGTCCAGCACAGCGCGGTATTCGTCCCCAAGTGTGTCAGAAAAAACCGTCACATAGCTGGTCCAGGCCACTTCGCGTTTCGCGAGGAGTTCCCGGATGCCGGTGTTGTCACGGATGATGGTGAAGGCCTTGCGGAATTCGCCGATCCTCGCGAGCGCTCCGGCTTGGATTTTCGTGGGGGCAGAGCGAAGCGTGTCGAGCACGATATGCTTTTTCAAGGCATAGAATGCTTTCAGTCTCGCCGGATCGGCAAGTTGGGCCTTCCCGAACGCCAACAGCTTCTCTTGCCAGGTGTGCAAAGCGGTAAGAGTCGCTGGTTCGACGCCGGCCTTCTTGGACCACCAGTCTCGGTCAGATGCGGTGAATGCACCGTAGAGGGTTGAGCTCCACTGTTCCTCAGTGCCTCTGAAGGCACTCCGGAGGTGAAACACATAGATCTCTTGACGCATTTCCCAGCTACGCTGGTGCACGGCGGCGTACGCCATGCGAATGAGCAGGGGATTAGGTACGACAGATTCCAGTGCCGCCGTCTCCAGGGCGGTCGTGAGCGAGCGGGCATGCGAGCCCAAGTCGGTGCCGAATTGGATGCTGTAGCCGGTAATGCCAATAGCCACAGCGATCGAAGTCAGTCCGAGCGCTTTTCTCATGCTCTTTGGTTCCTTTAACCAGCTTCGAGCGGGTGCTCAGAGCTTTTTGCGTTATATCATATATGAGCAAAAAAGCAAGTTTTCGGTAATTTTGGAAGAGGAGGAGTTGCCCCTGGAGTGGATATAGTGTACAATAGACACTATGACACACGCGAAAAAGATACCAGCACATATACGCTTTGCCGCACTCGCGGTAGATGGGGTGGCGTTTGCGTTTATCGACGGCGTGCTACATGTGCGCACTGCTGAAGTGCAGAGCGAGGCATTTCGCGGCATGCGCGGATTTCCTGGGGGCATGATCCATGCAGACGAAACTGCTGAACAAGCTTTAGTGCGCATTATGCGTGAAAAGGCGGCTGTCACAGAATCATATAGCGAACAGCTATATACCTTTAGTCGTATTGATCGCGACCCGCGCGGGCGGGTGGTCGCGGTTGCCTATCTGCTTTTGGTGAATCCTGTGTGTGCGCAAGAGATTGCTAAAGATGCGTGTGGTGTACATAAAGCATCGTGGACACCGCTTTCAAAAGCTAAAAAGTTTGCCTATGATCACGACGAAGTATTAGTGGTTGCGCTCGAACGCCTGCGTGCAAAAATCGCGTACACCGATTTGATGCGTCATTTGATGCCGAAAGAATTTACCCTCACAGAGTTACAAAGTGCTTTTGAATCGATTCTCGGACGCGGGCTCGACAAACGAAATTTTCGCAAGAAAGTACTGGCACTCAATCTGGTAGAAGGGACTAGCAAGAAAACAAAAGGTGGTGCATTTCGTCCCGCCGAATTGTACCGTTTCGGCAAGCGCATTGGCGAAGTCGAAATTTTCTAAAAGCCTGCGCACGCATCTTAAATGAGAAGGTCAGACCTTCTCATTTTGCATATGAGAGAGGTTGCGCCAACCGCCCATTCGGTGAGGGGTAATTTGCTTGGGAAGGGAAGCATCGGTAGCTTGGGGGCGAGCCCTTAGTGTAAAATTGACAATAACGAACATTTGATTTGTATTGCCGTTGTCCACTAGACACATGATAGTGTCAAGTATACACTAACAACAGCGCAGAAAAGGAAAGCCGGTGTGGCCTTCCTGAGGCAAAATCCTGCGGGTTGACACATGTCAAGGTACATGCTAGAAAGCGCAGGTCTTGTCTCTCCACGCGTGTGGAATGGCAAGCAGAGTTAGACCTTTGAAAACTGAAAGCGAAGGAAGCAAAATGAGTAATCGCCTCAATGTACAATTGGTGGTCATCGACCCCCAAAACGACTTCATGGACATCCCGAACGCGGCTCTGCCGGTTCCGGGTGCAAATGAAGACATGAAGCGAGTCGCCAAGCTCGTCGAGCGGGCAGGCAAGAAATTCAACGACATCCATGTCACGCTGGACTCGCATCGTCTCATCGACATTGCGCATCCGGCCTGGTGGCGTGACGGCAGGGGCAAGAGCCCAGCTCCGTTCACAATGATCACCAGTGCCGACATCGAGCGGGGTACCTGGACGACGCGCGACCCGAATCTGCGGGCTCGTTCGCTTGCCTACACCAAGGCACTCGAGGCAACCGGCAAGTACACGCTGTGCATTTGGCCGGTCCACTGCCTCATCGGCACCTGGGGGCACAATGTGCAGAGTGATCTCAACGGTGCTCTCCAGAAGTGGTCGGAGTCCGAATTCCAGATGGTCGACTATGTGACCAAGGGCTCGAATCCGTTCACCGAACATTACGGCGCGCTCATGGCCGAGGTTCCCGATCCGAATGATCCGGGCACCGGCCTCAATACCGATTTTCTCACCATGATGCAGACGGCTGATGTGGTCGGTCTCACTGGTGAGGCGCTGTCGCATTGTGTGCGCGCGACCATCACGCAGATCGCCGACAATATCGGTGCCGAGCATATCAAGAAGTTCCACATCCTGACCGACTGCACCTCATCGGTGCCGGCGATTCCGGGTGTGGTCGACTTCCCTGCACTTGCCCAGCAATGGTTGAAGGATATGCAGAAGCGCGGGATGCATCTTACGACCTCTCGCGAGTTCCTGGCCTAACGAACCGCTCTGCGGGCGGACTTCTTTGTCGTGCTTCGCACTCTGGCGCTCGTCGTATTTTCAATACGCCTTGCACCACAGTGCTCGCACTCCTCGAATTCCATCCCGCAGAGCAATTCGTAAACAACCAACAACCAACGGAGAAACAAAATGTCGAAACTCAGCGCAGACGGTATGCAGACCTCCAATATCGGTGGTCTGCAGGCATTCAAATTTTCGGGCATTCGTACCGAAAGACTTGGCGCAGCCGAGTATACACTCGCCACGATTTTGATCGATGTGTCAGGGTCGGTCGGCGGATTCGAAAACGATCTGCGCAAGGCGATGGTTACGATTGTCGAAACATGCAAGGATCCAAAGAAGTGCCCCTATACGGATCGGGTGCTTCTGCGTGTCGTGCTGTTCTCGACCTCGGTCGGCCTTCAGGAGCTTCACGGCTTCAAGCCGCTCTCCGAGATTGATCCCGCATCGTATCCGGCGCTCAATCCGGGCGGCGGTACGCCACTGTTCGACGCGGTCTATTCCGGCGTCGGCGCGACAAACGCGTATGGCAAACAGCTTTTCGCGGACAACTATTTCGCGAACGGCATCGTGTTCATTATCACTGACGGCATGAACAATGCCTCGACGGCGACAACGACCATGATCCGTAAGGAGGCGGAAGCGGCGACGAAAGGGGAACACCTCGAGTCGCTCGTGTCGGTCTTGGTCGGCATCAACACCTCGTCGTGCGCGCGTGAGCTGGATCAGTTCCGTCAGGATGCTGGCCTCACGCAGTACATCGATGTGGGCGATGTGACCAGGGGCAAGCTCGCAAAGCTCGCCGACTTCGTGTCGCAATCGGTGTCGAGCCAATCGCAAGCGCTCGGCACCGGCGGCCCCAGTCAGAACATTGCACCCACGATCTAACTTGTGGGAACAAACGGCGGGCATGTCCCGCCGTTTTCTACAACCGTAGAAATGCAAAACGAAAGGAGAAGCGATGAAACTTTCTGCAGATCACTGTTTCGCAATCGGGCGGCCACACGCGATGAGTGGTACACCGTGCGAAGACTACGCACTTTCGGGTGCGGACGAAACGAGCGCGTACGCGGTCGTCTCTGACGGTTGTTCGAGTGCTCCGCATTCCGACATTGCATCGCGCATCGTTGCGCATGCACTGCATCACGAATTGGTTGCTGGGGCGTTTCGCGAATCGTGCACGATGCTCTCTGGTCTCCAGAAGCGCATGCGCGAAAGTGAAACGGCGCTTGGCGTTGCGCAGAACAAATTGCGCGCGACGGCACTTGGTGTATTCGCTCATCTCGACCGCGCAGTCATCAATGTGTTTGGTGACGGCGTATTCGCCATCAAGTATCGTGATGGGACGCTTATGATGTGCCGGCATGATTGGGAGAAGAATGCACCCTTCTATCCGGCATATTTCGGTGGCTCGCTTGCAGAATTCCGCGCGTTCCATGCTGATGTCCAAACACCCGTTCGGGTGCAGTGGGCAACCAGCAAAGCGGATTCGTCCGGTGAATACACGGAGCGATGCATTACGCGCACGCTGTCTGAAGGTGTGCTTGGGTTCACTTTTTCATTTCCGCAGTGGCGGATTATCGAGAAATCGGGAATCGAATTTATCGCTCTCATGAGCGATGGTGTCACACAGATCGATGGGATGGATTGGAAGGAAGCGGTGGGTACACTCCTCTCATTCAAAACAACTGCTGGATCGTTTGTGAAACGGCGCATGATGCATGTGGTGCGCGAATCCCAAAAAACGGGACGCGGGCCACTTGATGACATTGCCTGTGCAGTCATCCACTTTGAACAGGAGGTTGAGAATGGCGAAACTGAAACATCCTAAAGTACTACTCGAAGGGCGTGGGGAAGTCGCGCTCCGTGAAAATGATCACTTGGCAACCGGTGGCGAAGGATCAGTCTTTCGCCTCGGCGACCTTGTCGTCAAAATCTACGCGGATACTGGGCGTATGAAAGCGGAGGGGCTCACTGAAAAAGTGCGGCTCCTCGCACGGGTGAAACATCCGTACATTGTTGCACCGCACGGTGTCGTCTCGACTCCGTCGGGAGAACCTGTCGGGCTCTACTATCCGTTTGCTCAGGGCGAACCGCTTCCACGACTTTTCACCAATGATTATCGTGCGCAGGTCGGTTTCACCGATGCACACGCGACCACATTGGTCGAACGCATGCGCGAAGCACAGCAATTTGTGCACGGCGCGAATGCGGTAGTGGTGGATGGCAATGAGCTCAACTATCTTGCTCATTTGCAAAAACAAAAATCACCCGAGCCTCGCATGATCGATGTGGACTCGTGGGCGATAGGGCGGTGGGGGGCAAAAGTTATCATGCCCTCCATCCGCGATTGGCACACTAAAGGATTCACGCCGCTCTCCGATTGGTTTTCGTGGGGCATCGTGACCTTCCAATTGTTCACCGGCATTCATCCTTACAAAGGAAGATTGCAGGGATTCGAATTCGGCGATCTTGAAGGTCGCATGAAAGCGAACGCGTCGGTCTTCTCTCCGAAGATCGCGCTTGCACGAGCAGTGCGAGATTTCGGCTGCATACCACCTGCGCTTCGCGAGTGGTATCGTGCCGAGTTTCATGACGGTGCGCGCAGTGTACCGCCAGACCAATTTCATGCCGCTGGGATTGCACATGCGGCACGCACGGTGCGCGCAGTTGCTGTGCCGCATTCGGGTGTGTTGGTATACGAAAAACTTTTCGCGCATACTGACGCCATTGCACGGGTGTTTCCGTGCGGTGTTGTGGCGACAGCGAAAGGAGATTTGGTCGAGATTGCATCTGGCCGGAGTCTTGGCCAAGCGGATCCGACAAGTGTCGAAGTGACGCGTGTCGAGTACGGGTTCCTCGTTGCCGACTGGCATCAAGGGCCACGACTTGCATTCGTTGATGCGACTTCGTATCAGCGAAGTGACCTGTCATTTCAGGTGACCGCCTCGCGTTTCATGCGCCACGAAAATCGGTTGTTTGTAGTGACTGATCGCGGACTCACCGAAGTAGTGGTGAAACATTTTGGGAAAGTGGTTGCAGGGTTGGGAAATACCTGGGGCGCGCTACCGTATGGTACGCGTTGGTACGATGGTGTTGGCGTGCAAGACACGCTCGGCGCTTTCTATCTGGTGCTTCCCGCTGGAGACATGGGATGTGTGCATGTGCGCACACCCGAGCTCGACGGTCTCACACCACTTGCGGCCAAGGCTGGTGAGCGATTCGTTGCAGTGGTCGCGCTAGATCATATGGGTGTGTATCACAAATTCGAATTTGCGTTCGACAAAACCTACACCAACTATTCGCTGTGGCGCGGGGAAACCGATGTGGCAGAACTCAATATGAGTGTCATGCCCCGCGGTGTCTGCGCCACCATCACCGAAGACGGTGAAATGGTGGTCTTTGTGCCATCGACTGGTGTGGTCAAGAAAGTGAAGGACCCGCACATCACCACCGACATGCGCTTGTATCGCATCGACGACCGCGTTGTCTTTGCGCGAGGTGCCGAGGTGTGGAGTGTGCGCATGAGTTGATGACCTCTGTAAGGTAGTAAAGCGGCGAGGTACTCCCTCGCCGCTTTTTGTATACACACGCGGGTAACGATTCAGTGTTTTACTTGGTAGAATAGGCCCATGGTTCGTTTTCGTAAAATCACCGGCAGGCCCAAGATAGAAATGGTCGAAGTAAGTGCGGGGAAATCAATCCCCCCAGAAATTTTAGACCCAGGCACTTTTCTCGCCTTGCCGGAAAGTGTGCTTAATCGACCGACAGCCCTGCGCACGCTTGCTGATCGCCTTGTGCGCGCAATGCGGGGCCCTACTGGCACATTTACGCCAGGTTCTCTCGATGGGCGAGAGTCGCGTTCAATTGTGGCTGCACGGTTTGCAGAAATCGACAAAGCAGACAAAGAGATTGTTTTACAACGCAGGCGCGCGGCCACTTTTGTGGCGCGCGGCCCAGGGATTGTGGTAAGTCCGCAGGGACAAAGTACGAGTAAGCGATTTTCTACAGCACTGAGTTCATTGGTGGGGTTCGAATCTGCAAATCAGGAATTTGCCGACAACGCTCGACTGCGGCAGACACCCGTTCTTGGTAGTGAAGACGGGGGGCGGAGTGATTCGACGCGAGACCTCCGTAAAGCAGAGCCACTTCCTGAAGAGGAGCTTCGAAGTCCGGCTGCTCGTGCATTTATCGAGGCTCGAAATTCCTTTGAGAAGCAGGTGGCACAGGAAGCGCGTGAACGAGAAGCTCGTATGAGAAACGAAGTTGCAGGGTTGACACTGCTGTCAGATATCGCAAAGGGGACAGGATTTTTGGATGCAAAGAACCGATCACCTCAGAAGCTGGATGGTGTAGTGAGGGCAAATGCAGGTGCCACAACCACGATGGTACTAAACGCGATTTTTTTCAGGACAGCTCGATGATGCAGGGCGGGTACTCGATGTAAGTGGCAAGCCTTTGCGTGTCCCTGGTCGCATATTTTCTGGCAGTGGTGTGGTTGTGCGCGCGGTCGACGAGATGGAAGGAGAAACAAAGTTTAATGCACGCTTGTTTGGTATATCAGACCCGGTGTTGCGTGAACAGTTTGTGGCATGTGGCGTTGCACTGCAACGCATGGTGGACTTTTCAGAGGGAGAGAACGCAGACATGAATGCGCCGCGCCGATTGTTTGCAACAATCTGCAGTACGATTGGCGAGGCTAATTCTGTTGCAGATCTTCCCAGTTGTTCCAACATAGACAAAAACGCAGAGGCGCTACTCACGAGTATTATCCAAACGAACTCGGTCTTTAGACCAGAAGCACAGATAGTGTCACAGTTCTTGAGAGATTTTGGAAAACAGCGGGTGCTCGATGTATTTACAGGCGAGGTATCAAGGATTCTGGGTGATTCTACTGAAACTGTATCGAGTCAAGTCGCTACTCAACTGTTAAAGCTTCTAAAACGAGGAGAGAAAAAAGGTGTTCCAGCGCAAGCTATCGCCCGCGCCCGTGCACAGTTCCGCGAACGACAACGAAATGATCTGGTTGAACGCATTGCAAAAGGGATTGTGAGCAACAAGATTCCTCGCGATTTAACGCAGGATATTTTACAGCTAAAAAATGTGTTCTTCGCTGGTGATGTGGCCACGGCAGATGCGCTTATTGCCATTGCATACAGGAAGCAACTTGCGGTTGAAAGACAGAGATTCTTGAGTCGGGTGAGTATCAATGTACGCCTTGAGGATATTCTAGACGATTTAAACGAACTGGGGACGAGCGGTCGAGTTTATCCAGCACTTGCGGGTGTGAATTATTTGGGGGAATTGCGGGCACTGCGCGAAGATATAATACGACAGTATGCGGTTATTACACCTCTTCAGCGGTCGCGAGACATCGCCACAGTACGCGCCGTGATTGGTCGCTTTGATACGGAAACAGAAGAAGGTCTTGTTTTTCTCAATGGCGAGGCTCGCGTAGCAATCTTGGGTCTCCCTTCACGCACACTCGAAGACAAGTCCCTTCAGATTGAACTGCTTGATGAACTTGCCACAAAATATGTGTCTCTGAGTGGTCGTGTTCCACAGATTGTTACAGATACTCGGACCAACCTACTCGAGTCCCTTGACCCTGCATATGTTGCCCCCGAAGGGAAGGTGGGTGCAAATAAAGCCGGGCGTGAGTATATAGATGGACAATATGATCTGGTATTCAAACCACTCATCAAATCACTTTTGGTCGGCGACGACCCAGAAATAGCGGCGCGGCGAAAAGCCTTTACCGACTTGGTAAAACCAGTAAAAGGTCGCGACGGTGAGGTGGTGAACATTAATGATCGTCTGTGGCGACGCCTTGAAGCTGCCTTGAAGCAGGGAACAGTCACGCCACAACAAGAAGCATATATCCGCAGTGTTGAAGGTATGGCCCGCCGGAATCCGTTTGTCGCCGCATTGCTCATTGTTGCACCGCGACAAACAGAAGAGTATCTACGCAATCATTTCGCTGAAATGACAGAGAAAACTTGGGAAAACCTGGGCGATGATGAAATTGTAGACAGTGTAATCGTGGGTATGGGCCCGCACGGGCTTAATGCGATGTCAGAAAGAGCGCGTCTGTATCCAGCGCTTGCACAACGAACGCTGTGTATCGACGCGGGCAAGCTGGGAGTGCCAGGAGGAGTCTTTGCGGTGGGTGGTCCGGCTTTTGATATAAATAGCGCAAGCCCTCGTCTCAAGAGAGAGGGTTTCTTTGTTCCTGATCAGGAGTCTCTTTCGCCGGATGTGCCGCGGATCAGTGATTATGGATCGCCAGTCGCCGTGAGTAACCCTGGAAAGAGAGACAGTGAAGGAGACCGAGGATCAATCAATCATATTGGCGGTGCCTTCCTGCTCGGAGAACTAAATACCGGTGATCAATTTGTCACCAATGAAGGGCTTTCTCTTCCGGGTGCAGCGAATGGTGCGCTGTTGGTACAGAGAGGGCTATTTAATACCCGAGTAATCGGAACTGAAAGAACGAGAAGGAATGGACAGACCTATGTGCGTTTGAACCTTGAGCGTCGCGCCCCCGGACAAGCGGCGGATTCTTTTGAATTCGAAGTCCAAGAGAAAAGTGTATTGGTGCGCCCTGAAGCGCTCGCGCTCGCGCTTGGCCTGGGCACGCCGAAACTAGGCTTTGATATAGCCACTGCCCCGTTTGGTGGGGAAGCGCAAGCCATTATTGAAGAAGACAAACGCCGCCCCGATATTTTTCCACGCATTCTTAATACCATTGAAGCATTCGAGACTCTTGCTGATGTGCGCCGCGAACGGCCACGCGTGCTCCCGCGGAGAATAGTCATGGCGGGCTCGGGAAATTCAACAGCAGTTTTGGCTGAAGGGTTGCTGGGTCTCAAACGGCTGGGATTTGGCCTTGTGGATTTGCGTTCAGTCGAAGAAGTGACGATTGTGGCAAGCGACGATATCGAACAGCGTACACGCTATATCAGTACACGCGAAGTTCGGGAAAGACCAGAAAGTTTTGCGGCAAAAAGTGGTCTGGAAAAGGCGCGTTTAAAGTTTGTAGCGGGTCGTGTGGGGGGTGTGGGGTACGACAACTCAGGACAGTCGGTAGCACTCTACCAAAAAGACGGAGAGCCACTCCTTGACGACGCTGGTCAGCCAATTACGGCAGACTCTTATATCGGTAATGCCGGATTTCAGTCAACGACACAGGACATCCTCGATGGATTTTTAGATGGGGATTCATACAGAGACAGTCTTGAGCCAATCACGCTCCAGGGAAGTCGCATTGAGCTTGCTAAACAAGTGCAAGGGATTCGTCTGTTGGGTGTGGGCGACCTCACGAGTATCGGACTCGAAGAGTTGTTGCAATATGATGCCCTCGCCGCTGAAGCGCTATTGAGAAATGGTGCGGGGAATGCCGTTGCCTTAGGCCGTGTTGGTCCCGGAGTGACCGCCGCAGAGCATCAGTTCCTCACACAGCAACGAATTACGAAGCTTTCGAAACAACCCGCGCCGGAGGAGATCAAACCAATAACGCTCAGTAGCTTTTCGGGAGAGGATTCGGAAGTATATGTAGATGAGTCACCCAGTCCTGATGCGATTACCCCACCATCTGACTTCAAAGGATCGGTAAGTACATACGAATCAATACTCACCTCGTTCCTAGGATACGGTCTCTCGCAGTATGCGCCCCGCGTTACGCAAACAGGCGAGGCACAGACAGTACGGATACAAGTAAGAAGCGAAGGTGGGGAATTGCGGGTAAGCGCAGAAGAGGTCTCCAGAGACTTTATAAACGCAGTAGTGCGCGCACTCGAAAGTCCGTTTTCTCAGAAATATGCAAGAGCACTCCTCGCTCCTGAGGGTGGTAAAGAAAAACGATTAAGTCTTCAAATAAGTTACGATAGTAGTGGGAGACTTGTCTTGGGCGACGATCGCGCATCGCGTCGTTTTAATATCCTTGCACCAAATGAAGGTTCGCGTCGCCAAGTTGTTCAGAGTCTTGTAGACGGAAACGGAAACGCAATACCAAATCTGATTGTGCGGGAAGGTGAAGAAGTTTCAGTAGGAGGAACGACCGTAACTCTCGAGCGAGTTACTGCATAACGATGTCTGACGGCCAGGGGGTTTCGATAAGGAGAGACTTGCTACAATAGAAATTTCGTGCTCTACTTCTTTTAGAGTAGCAATTCGCTAAAGAAAGGAGACGCCATGCGTCTTTTCAGGACAGATGAGCCCATCATCAAGGAACTCCTTGAGGTGGATGTCTACAAACTCACGATGCTTGCATTCATCACGCGCTACTATCCGAATCTTCGGGTGGCGTTTCGGTTCAAGAACCGCACGAAAGGTCTTGATCTTAGGGAATACATCGATGAAGGAGCGCTTTGCGACGAATTGGGGCATGTGGCCACACTTCGGTTTACTGAAAAAGATGTTGCATTCATGCGTGGGTGGAAAATTTTCCCCGAGCATTTTCTGCGCACGCTTCCTAGTGTGCAACTTGCGCCCCTTGATCCGATACTCTGGCATCGTTCGCGAACAGGAGAAATGGAAATTAGTTGTGAAGGTCTCTGGAGCGAGGTCACTCTGTGGGAGACAATCGTACTTTCAATCGTCAATGAGCTTTTTGCGCGGGGGTATGCGAAGAAGTATGGTTTGAACGAATGCGACCTTGCATCACAAGGTAACGCACGAATTTCGCGCAAATTCGAAATCCTGCACGCCAACCCAGGTATCACCTTTGCTCAGTTTGGCCTGCGCCGTCGTTTTAGTGGGCCATGGGAAGAGCATGTTACCAGACGCTTGGTTTCAGGGGTTCCCGAATGCATTGCGGGTGTTTCAAATGTGCGCCTTGCGCGCGACCTGGGGCTCGAAGCTCTGGGCACAAACGCCCACGAGCTTCCCATGGCGCTTTGCACACTTGCCCGACACGAAAGTGACGAGACGGCGAGACAGTCGGTGTACGCCATGCTCGAACGCTGGCAAATGCTCTATGGTGAACGACTGCTGGTGATGTTGCCGGACACATTCGGTACGGATGCTTTTCTCGCCGAACTTCCGCGCAAATATGCAGTGGATTGGCGTGGTTTCCGACAAGACTCCGGTGATCCATTCGCCTTTGGCGAAAAAGTCATTGCGTTCTACAAGCGACAAGGGGTGGATCCGCGCGATAAGCTCATAATTTTTAGCGACGGTCTCACTGTCGAAAAGATCGTGAAGCTCTACCGCCAGTTCAAGTGGCGTATCCAAGTGACATTTGGTTGGGGTACTGACCTGACGAACGATCTAGGGGTGCCGCCGCTCTCGCTGGTAATGAAGTTGATGTCAGCGGCAGGGAGACCTGCAGTGAAGCTGTCGGACAATATCGCAAAGGCGACGGGTGATATTGGTGAAGTGGGGGAGATAAGGCGAATCTTCCGCTACTCATCCCACTTCAACGAGCAACCAATATACTAGTGAAAAACCCCGCACATCGTGCGGGGTTTTCTGCGTCTAGGCATTCTGAAGCGGGCCGCCCAGGAGGGTGTAGAGCAGTGCCATACGAATCCACATGCCATTATCCGACTGGCGGAAATAGTGTGCGTTCGGCTCGGTGTCGACCTCGGTTGCAATCTCACCGTCGATTGGGAGCGGATGCATGATGATGGCATTCGGTGGCATACGGCGCGCATCTTCGAGAGAAACATGATAGGGATTTTCCAGAACGGTACCGGCATTTCCCGGAAGGGGTCGCTCTTTTTGGACCCGCGTCATGTACAACACATTTGCTCGCACGAGAATATCTTCGACATCTGTGTACTCACTGAAAGCGCATCCTCGCTCGCGCAAATGTTCCTTGATATCGTCGCGCATTCCCAACTCGGGAGGGGACACAAAAAAGAAACGATTGCTCGGAAAAAGCGAGAACACATACGCAAGCGAGCGACAGGTGCGGCCGCGGGCCAAGTCGCCCACAAGGGCAATATCGAGATTCTCGAGCGTACCGAAGTGCTGGTACACCGTGTATGCATCAGTGAGGGCCTGTGTCGGATGCTGCCCCGATCCGCATCCCGCATTGATGAATGGCACGAGTGTTGCACGCAAGGCTTCCTTGGGCGCATCTTCGTTTTCATGCCTCAGCACAATGGCGTCGGCGTACCCCGAAACAACCCGGATGGTGTGCGCGAGCGATTCGCCCTTGGTTGCCGACGAAAACATCTCCGCGTTTTCTGTTTCGATAAACTGTCCGCCCAGGCGCAGGATTGCTGTGCAGAAAGAGAATCGTGTCCGTGTTGATTCGCGGTAGAACAAGAGGGCGACCACTTTCCCTTCGAGTGCGTTCTTGAAATCGCGCGGATTTGCGCGAATCTTGTCGGCAAGCGCGAAGAGTTTCAAAAGAAACTCGGGGTGGTACTGCTGAGCGAATGCCGCATGCTTGTACGGCGAAGGATATTTCGGGTTCATTCACCTCTCCGCTACTAGACCTGTCGGATACTACAAGAACAGGTGTTTGTGTGCAACTGGTAGAGATATGCAAAACCCGCCGTGAGGCGGGTTAGATCAGTATGGGTTCCGTTCGATTTCCTTGTGGACGCACAGCGCCCCGTGCTCAAAGATGACTGCGATAGCGAAAGCAAAGACCTTCGCCATAACGGGAATATCCCAGAGGTGTCCATCGCCAAAAATAATCACCAAGGCCATCATCGGTGTGCTCCAGAGAACCAGCCAGCTGATGAATATGCCAAGTGGCGGTAGACTTACTCTGCGCATCTGTCTGTGCAGACGATTCGCCCGACGGTTCGGGTGGCGAGCGTCGTTCATACGCGGCTCCTCTTGTGTGAAAGTTGCCAGTCTCCCGAGACATTTCTACTATAAAAAACGCATCTGTCAAACGAATGTGGCTATCATTCTGTATGGGGAAGCGCATCAACAAGTTCTTTGGCGAGTGCTGGCAGGTCGTTTACGCGGAAGATGTTGCCGTGCTCGAGAATGTCCCCCGACAAATACTCGGTTAGGTCCTGGCCGGTATGTTCGCGCAGGCTACGATTAATATGGGCAACTGTAACTGACCGAAGGTCGCGCGCCTCGGTTGTGGCGGCATCGCTTGATGTCACAATAATTCCTACCAAGCGACCCCATTCATTTACTACGGCGCCTCCCGATGATCCACCTTGGGCAATGATGACACCGCCAAGGGAAAGTAGATCAATACTCGCCTCGCCGAATGTATAGAGTTTTTTAATTGTCGTGAAGGTGGAAGCGGGATATAGATCGTTTTGTGCAAAAAAGTTTCCCAGGAACCCGGCAGGATAACTGGCAAGCAGGACGGGGTCTCTTTCGAAAATAACTCCTTCGCGTGTGTCGAACGGTATTGGTGAAGGGAGGGGTGTCCCCTGAGCAATTGGTACAGCGAGGACAAGCGCATAATCGTCTTCACCGGTACCTGTGGGCTTTGCGACACGCAGGTCCTTGGCGTGTTTGGCCACCCACTTATTTGGCAAGAAAAGTATCTGTGCCTCAAATTGTGATGTTGCTGGTGAGCCAGTGCGTATAGTGCACGAAATACTGTTGGATACTTCTGCAAGAAGAACAAATTGCGCAATGTGCGCGTTGGTGAGGACTACACCTCGGCGATCTATGACGACACCACTGCCACTGGTAGATTGGCCGTTACTGGGGTTGGTGCAGAGTATGTTAACTAGGCCCGCTCGGGCTGACACATTAATGCTTTCAGAGGAAAGTTTTGGGAACGAGTAAGGGTTTTGTAGACGGGTAACAGGCGTCCCTGTTGAAGAGGTGACTGTTTCCTGTGCTGTAGGCGCCGGCTCTGGGCGTGTAAGAGGCGTGTGTATAAGCGGCTTTTCAGGGCTTTTAGTTTTTAAAGGCGCTGGTTCTTGAATAATGTCTGCTAAAGGGACCACAATTTCTTCTGTGAAAGGTATTTCTGCAACGGTTGTAGTAGTGGCAGTTTCTGTCGGTGTAGTGGTAGCGACCACCGCTTCAGTGTCAGGTGTGTGCGTCTGTGGTGGTGAAGAAAGTGCCACAAAAACAAGGGTACAGATAAAGACGATAATGCCGACATTTTTCATCATGAAAAAAGCATAGCATGACGCATTCTTTTATACACAGCTTAGGGCTCTTGACGGATGTTCTCCGCTCACTACAATGCCCGTGCCTGAGGAACATTTCTCTGGCGGCGCGGGGTTCGACCCTGTAGCTGATTATTTATCTTAGTGAGTTGCTACACGAGATATGGATGATGATATTCGTGATCCAGAGGCGGCGGATTTGGAAGGAGCGATCCCTGGGCTCCCAGACGAGGAAGATGAGGAAGAGGAGGACGAGGCCGATTTGTTGGGTTTGGATAAAGATGAGGACGAGTAGCCGACCTCACTGGTACCAAAAACCGCCCGGCATTCTTGCTTGGGCGGTTTTTGGTCGCGGGATATACAATATCCACCACTGACGCACCAGTGGTTGCGTGCAGGGAGTATACTGTAAGGGCCCTTGCTGGGGCAATTACCAGGACTGCCGGGCAGTGTGTATCCTGTCCGTTGGTCACGCGGTTAATAATGGACACACATCATTATGGACGAACCACAAAAAGAAGGAGGCGCATGCAAATGCGACGGGGCAACTACAGCTTGTACTCATGCGGGCACAGAGTGCTCGTGCGGTTGTAAAGGAGAATAGATTTCTATCCGGCAAAACGACCCCGAAAGGGGTCGTTTTGTTTTTACTGCGACGCATGAATATCTTTGGTTTAGCGTACCTTAAGCGCGCTTAAAACACTGGAGCCGATAACGACCGAGTTTCCAGAGTTTAAGTTTTCCTAACAGTCTACCTACTCCACTTTCGTATTCATTTGAGTAGCGTTCTTAACGCTGGTTCTTGTAAAATGGGGTGCGCTCCGCCATAAACAACAAAAATATTTTTGTTGTCATGCCACAACTTTTCTATTTCTTGTACAACGAAAATATTCCTATAAGTACTAGTTGCCCTGACTACTTGATAGAGAGGATTTTCTTTTTTCGTTGGATTTACAAGAAGCGAAAATAGCTCCTTATCATTTTGGGCAAAATCACTTTTGAGAATTTTTTGATGGACTTCCCTCATCTTTTTAAGAGGGAAACCGTAATCTTTCCAATTTTTAATTTCCGGCTTTTTCTGTGAATAACGCTCAATGTATTTCTCAAAAGATGATTTTGGTTCCAGCATACTGTGCCAGGCATTAACAAGGCGAGAAAAGTAGTAATAGTCCAGTTCATCTTCAGAAAAGTTTTTGAGAACATATCTTCTCTCATCTAGCGGGTTCGGTTCGGGACTATTGGTAACTATTCCTACTCTATTAGCAAGCAAAGTAATAAATCCCGCTTCAGAGTCTCTCCTCGCCGCTAGCTCCTCGTTTTCGTGAACTTGTCTAGTTCCGCCTTCAACCAAAACGATAGAATCCAGCCCTTTTGTTTTCTCGAAAAAATTTTGCCAATATTTTCGTAGCTTTTCATATTGAAGGTTGTTTATATCTCGACTGTGATTTGCTCCAAAGTAAAAAAGTATTTGATCATTTTTCTCTATTTCAAAGCAATAGTTTGGCCCCTTACCGTGTGCGACCCTACTCCAGTCATTATAGGAATACATTAGGTTTTCTATCTGTTCAATTTTATCCATAAACTATTGGAGTAAATAAATAATCTTAATGCCTTTACCCTCATCTAAAAGATACGCTAACTCTCCTCGCAACAATTTTTTACTGGCGCGAATTTTTTTTCATGTTTCCACCCAATTTCTTTGCTATTGTGCGGGACGGGAGAATCGGGGTCAAGTCACTAAGATTTTCCTGTCTGGGTCAGAAAAATCTAAGTGCTTCCTCCTCGGGCTCGGCCTTCCCACAGTGCTTCGCCTGTGTGACCCTGGGCCTCCGCCTTTCGATTCTCCCTACCCACGACAAAAACATGGTCGTCAAACGCTTCGCGTCCTCCTCTCTGTTTTTGTGCGGGACGGGAGAATCGAACTCCCACTAACAGGTTGGAAACCTGCTGTTCTACCACTAAACTAGTCCCGCAACGACACATAATCTAACACTTTTTCGGACCAAGTCGCAATCTCTATCTGAACTATCCACAGGGGATAGGCGGCATCTCTTGTTTATGATATACCAAATACATGTGTGGCATTGTTGGTTATGTGGGTCGTCGCGAAGTATTGCCGATTTTAATACAAGGGCTCAAGGCGCTCGAATATCGTGGATATGATTCGGCTGGCGTGGCGCTGGTGAGTGAAGGCGAGATTGCTTGCGTGAAAGAGGCTGGCGCTGTTGCGGAACTTGAGAAGCGTATAAAAAAGGAAGGTGCCCCCGAGGGAATCTCGGGCATTGCGCATACGCGCTGGGCAACACATGGTGCTCCGACGCGGCAAAATGCACACCCGCATACTGACTGCGCGCACAAAATCGCTATTGTGCACAACGGCATCATCGAAAATTACAAAGAGATAAAAGAGATGCTTCTAGAGAAAGGGCACAAGTTTGCCTCAGAAACGGATACCGAAGTGCTCGCGCATCTTATCGAAGAGAATGTAAAAAGTGGCAAGAGTTTTCGCGACGCGTTTTATGCGTCACTGAATGCAGTGCGCGGCGCCTATGCGCTGGTGGTTGCTGACGCCGATCACCCAGGCACGCTCTATGCGACGCGAATCTCGAGTCCGTTGGTGATTGGTGTGGGGGAGGATGAGCATATTGTCGCTTCCGACCCGTCGGCGCTTGTCGACATCACCAAAAATGTAATTTATCTCAAGGATGGCGATGTGGCAGAAATCACCCAAGGTAGGCTGACTATTACCGACCTTGCACAGAAACCACAATTCTCCCAAGTGACGCGGCTTGAGTGGACGACGGAACAGGCACAAAAAGGCGACTTTCCCCACTTCATGCTCAAAGAGATTTTTGAAGGGCCTGAAGTGGTGCGCTCTGCTCTGCGGGGGCGCCTGAAAAGCGAGGAAGGTTTTGTAAAGCTTGGGGGGCTCGATGATATGCGCACCCGTCTGAGTGATACCAAGCGCATACTCATCCTCGCGTGCGGGACCTCGTACTACGCAGGATTGGTGGGCGAGTATCTTTTTGAAACAATCGCGGGGATTCCCACAGAAGTACAGTTGGCATCCGAATTCCGTTATCGTGAAGAGCCCCTTGAGCAGGGGACAACCGTCATCGCCATATCGCAGTCAGGCGAAACCGCCGACACACTCGCCGCTCTCCGTAAGGCGAAACAACGCGAGCTTCTCACTTTGGGTGTAGTGAATGTGGTCGGCTCGACCATTGCGCGGGATACCGACGCAGGAGTATACAACCACGCCGGACCAGAAATTGGCGTAGCTTCGACCAAGGCCTTTCTCTCGCAGCTCAGTGTACTTACACTGATGGCGCTGTATCTGACAGACACCAAAGACGAAGAACACAAGGCCCTGATGCGAGAAATGGGAAATATCGATGAAAAGATCAAGAAAATACTTGCCCAGCAAGATGAAATCGAAGCCTTGGCTGAAAAGTACTCCGCGTGTCAGAACATGCTGTATTTGGGTCGCGGGTTCAACTATCCAGTGGCGCTCGAAGGGGCTTTGAAGATTAAAGAAATCGCGTATGTGCACGCCGAGGGTTATAGTGCAGGAGAAATGAAACATGGCCCCATTGCGCTGATCACCAAAGACTTCCCGACGGTAGCAATCGCAACCGACAATGCAGTGTTTGAAAAAATGGCGTCCAGTATTGAAGAGATAAAGGCGCGGGGCGGGCCAGTGATCGTTATTGGCACTGAAGGCGACGAGCGGGTGAAAGGACTGGGTGATGACTTGATTTTGATACCAAAGACACTGCCCGCACTCGAGCCACTCTTGTCGGTTGTGCCACTGCAATTGTTTGCCTATTTTGTAGGAGTAAAGCGTGGCTACAATGTGGATAAACCGCGCAATCTCGCAAAGTCAGTAACGGTGGAATAGCAAGAAACCGCCTTAAGGCGGTTTCTTGCTGGAATTTATCTTAAGCCTGTTATTTCAACGCGTCCTTGAGGGTCTTCGATGCGCTAAACTTCGGCACTTTCATTGCGGAAATTTGTACGCTCTCGCCAGTGCGAGGGTTCCTGCCGATGCGGGCCGCACGCTCGCGGGCGGTGAATTTGCCGAGGCCGGCAATCGCCACTTCCTCGCCTGCCTTGAGGGATGTCGAGATTACCTCGATCACCTTGTCCATCATGCGCTCTGTGTCTGTCTTGCTGAATCCGCATCCTTCAGCCACTTTGTCGATAAGATCTGCTTTATTCATAGATAATGATTATTACTGCGCCCATAAAAGCCTGTAATGTCGACGATTACGGGCACACTCACATTGTTGTACCCCGCAAAAGGTGTGTCAATATAAGGATTTTTTAGACGGGGGAAAAGCAAAACCGGGCCTTGTGAGCCCGGTTTTCTTGGAGTGACTACCACTGATACTTTTCGTAAAGAACCCTTTGTGCGATTTTTGCGAGGAAGGCGGCGTCTTCGTCGGCCTTGTGCGGCCGCTTACGGTCGTCGACGAGGCCAATCTCTTTGAGTCGCGCCTTCTCCTTGCCAGTCGCTCCTCGCCACAGGGAATCCAAATCAAGTCCGCTATAACCAAATGGCGACTCGACTCCCAGATGGACTCCAAAAGCGAGGTTTATCCACCCAGAGTCGAAGAAAACGGTGTCGACTACCGGTTCGATGCGTTTGAAGCGACCCATGTCCTCAATCCATTTGGCAAATCGGCGCATGGCAGTCGGAGGATAGGTACAGACATCCTGCAAATAGCGGATTGCCTCGCGTGGCTCAAAGAAAGGATTCTTTGGAAACATGCGTGGAATGTGCGAACAGGATTTCAGTGCGTCCAGCTCAGATGCTCCCACGCGAATCGCCGCGGGAATATATTCGAAGGATGTCGGTTTCAGCTCCTCGTAGAATACGAATCCTTCACGGACCATGTCTTCGTACGACTTCGGCTCGCGTGGCACAACGCATGCACCGATCGAAAGCATGCTGTCGACACCAAGGCGCGATCCGGTCGTCTCGACATCGAGTGCGATATAGACTGTTTCGATACTCATTCTGGCATCCTTATCTGCACGGCGTGCATCCCATGGAGTTACGGTGGGTGGGAAACCGGCCATCTGTGTTCTCCTTTCCTTGGTAGTTCTAGCACACCTTGTTTGCTCACACAAAAATTGAGCGAGTGGCATTTTTCTGGCCTGCTGTATTTGCGGCTAATACGGACTACTAATAGCATTGCGAGCTCCATCTATATTTCATGCTATAGTAAAACTATGGCAATCTCGTCGGAGATGATTACATCCAGTGCGACGAGTGAAGATGTGGTACAGATGATGTCGTCAGACGCCACCAAAGATGCGGCCTTGGCGATTGTTCAAAATGCTGGGGCCGTGCTGAACGATCTTGTGGGCATCGTCATAACACTCATCATCTTAGCGTTTCTCGTCTATCTGTATCGTTGGGCCGTATGTGGCGCGAACCAGGACGAGCGACTTCAAGCGATTGCAGGTGCGACACGCTCTGCTGCTGCACTGTTTCTCGCGGTTAATATATGGGTTGTTATACGAGCGCTTCAAGCCGTGTTCAGCTTCTCTTACACTACTGTTTATATTGGTCTTTTCTTCTTCCTGTTTCTTCTCGGTTTCTGGTCACTCTTCAATCTTGGGGATAGCTTCGTTAGGCTCTTAACACGATTTGCCGACGGAGTGGCTAATATACTTGGAGGCCTAGGATACGGGTTGTTCAATTCTTCGCAACCAATCAGTGTGGTGCAACGAGCGGTGATACGACTCGTAATTGTTTTTCTCATCGGGCTTTCTCTTATACCTTTCAACTGGTACGCGTAGATCGGTCTTATACGATACCGAAAATTGAGCGCGTGGCATTTTTCTGGTATAAGGATGGCGGTATCTGGAGAAGAGTGATGAACGAAAAAACAACAAAGAGAATTCCTCTCGGGTTTTTCGAGCAGTGTGCTTTGTGCTTCGTATATGCTCTGATATTTTCCCTGCACTGGGGGATTATTACTGTCATGGTCGTGTTCGTGTCTCCTTTTGGGTGGTTCGACTGGGCGTGGACGGATGGAACCTTGGGCGCCCTGAAGGCGGGTGGATGGGCCGCACTGGGCGTTATGCAGGGTGCGGTGCCAATACTTTTCCTGTTCTTTATGCTGCTGTGCTGCATAGTGAATTTTTGGAGGATCTGCAGAGAAGAGCACTAGCAACATCAGCAATGCAAAAACCCGCCATGTGGCGGGTTTTTTCTGTGTATGTGGTCTGTAAACTTTTTGAAAAAGCTCCAACTGCGCGGTGCGGAGAAAATCGCCGCCCGAAGCAACAAAGAAATGCGCCGATTACACAAATCTTACAGTGGTAGAAACTGTTTAAAAAGGTTCTATAGGCAAGGCGGCAAGGAGAGAAAAAAGAATCGTACTTGTCGGTACGATGAGTTTTTTCTCAACGAAGACAACGAAGCATATGGACTTTTTCAACAGTTTCTTATCGGGCGTACTCGATCACACGACTCTCGCGGATAACATGTACTTTAATTTCACCCGGATACTGGAGTTCTTTTTCAATCTGGAGTGCGATGTCACGCGCGAGCTTGTGCGCCTCGAGGTCAGAAATCTCTTCTGGCCGTACAAACACCCGCACTTCGCGCCCAGCGGAGAGGGCATAGCATTTCTCGACGCCCGGTTTTGTCTTTGCGATGGCTTCAAGCTCTTCGAGGCGTTTAATGTATTGCTCGACTGAATCACGCCGCGCACCGGGGCGACCACCAGAAATGGCATCTGCTACCTGCACAATGAGGCTCTCTGGAGTTTCGTACGGATACTCTTCGTGGTGAGCCTGCATGGCTTTGATAACGGCTTCTGATACACCAAACTTCTGGAGGATACGCCGACCGATCTCGACATGGGTGCCCGGGACTTCATGGTCGACAGCTTTGCCGATATCGTGTGTGAGCGCGCCTGCTCGGGCGACCGCCACATCAGCACCGAGCTCTTCAGCGAGAATGCCTGCAAGGTGCGCCATTTCCACAGAGTGATCGAGCACATTCTGACCGTAGCTGGTGCGGAAATAGAGACGACCAAGGATGATGAGCAATTTTGGATCAAGGTTTGGCACGCGTGCTTCGTACGCCGCTTCCTCACCCTTCTTCTTGATGATTTGATTGATTTCTTCTTGGGCTTTTATCACCATCTCTTCGATTTTTGCTGGCTGGATACGGCCGTCAAGAATCAAGTTCTCGAGAGCAACGCGGGCCACTTGACGGCGCACAGGGTCAAAGCAGGAAAGGGTGAGTGTGCCCGGAGTGTCGTCAATAATCACTTCAACACCTGTCGCGCGCTCGAATGCGCGGATGTTACGACCCTCTTTGCCGATAATTTTGCCTTTTATCTCGTCGTTAGGGAGGGAAACGGTGGTGGCAAGCACATCGGAAACCACTGAGTTGCCAATACGATGCACGGCGCTCGTGAGAATTTCTTTTGCTTTCTTGTCGAGTTTCTCGCGCGCAGTTGATTCGAGTTTGTGCATGCGGATGACGATGTCCTCGCCGTATTGTTTCTCGATAACGGTAATGAGCTCGGCCTTTGCCTCGGCAGTCGTGAGAGTTGCCACTTTTTCAAGCGCCGCTTGTCGCTCGCCGAGCATGGCGTCGACGCGCTCCTTTACACGCTTCACTTCTTCAATCTTGTCTTTAATTTCGCCACTCTCATGGTCGAGGTCAGTCTGGCGTTTGTCCAAGAGTTCTTCGCGACGCACCAGGCGTTCCTCGGTCTTCTTTAGTTCGCCACCCTTCTCTTTCTGTTCACTAATGATGGTGTCAGCTTTTTCCTGTGCGGCGCGCTCTGATTCGTCGGTGATACGCTTTGCTCGTTCTTGTGCATCAAGCATCATCTGCTTGATTTCGAGTTCCATCGAACCACGCTTGCCGAGGCTGATGATCCAGCGAAGGAAGTAGCCAAAAGCCACGCCGATGAGCGCAGAGACCGCAAGCAGTGCTACGACAATTTTTAATGACATACGACGCTCGTATGCCTGTGCGCAATTAGGCGATGACTCTACACTCGTTTTTCGGCTCTACTAAAAGGTTTTTCGAGGTTTCGGACATATCGTCAGAGTGCGGACAGGCATCAAATTTAATTAATTAACTGCATTTTCGAGTATACCACTGGTTTTGCGATATGCAAAAAAGCTACGAAGTGACGCAAAGTGCAGTGAGTGCCGATAGATCGTCTGTGGTGGGGAAGTAGTCGGTCGCGCTGTTCTTTTCATACATAAGGGCAGTTGGGCTAGCGACATGTTCGAGTCCTAGGGCGTGGCCAAATTCATGGGCAAGTATGCGTGTCAGATCTTTGGAATCTGCAAACGCATACACTTCGATTTTCTTATCGATGCCCATCCGCCGGTAAGTCCCTTCGATAAATCCGGTTCCTTGTTCGGCGCCAATCGTATTGTAGGTGGTTACTGCCTGGTTTAGGGTGCGCGCCAACTGATTTGTGTCAGCCACAGCCATATTTATTGAGGCGGCCTCGCGATTAAGAGTGTCGGAAATGCGATTTAGTGTCTCGGTGACACCCTGGAGGAGCGCACTGGTTGCATTAAGCTCGGCAGCTTTTTCTGGAGTGGCACCACCTCGGGCATTCCAAGAATCAACGGCCATATTGTGAAAGGTAACAATGGTTTCCAGCATGGCAGAGGCGGTTGCAACAAGCGCGCTGTTCGCTTTGTGTGCAGCAGTGCGTGCGTCAAGGGCACTGCGCCGAAATTCATAGGTAGCTGAATTGGTACTGATGACACCTTCGATGGTGCGCAGTGCCTGCCTGGCAGGGTGGCGTTCGTCATACAAGAGACTTATGGCGATTGCATCGGTGCTGTTGCCTTGGGTGACGGGCGTTCCGGCTGCGCTCCATGCGCCAGACGCGTCTTTCAGTGCCTGTGTCACCGATTCGGCGGACACAGCAAATCGCTGGTCAACAAACGCAAGGCGATAGGTGAGTGGAGGAATGCAGGAGTGGTCGGCGGCATGACTAATTGCAGGTAGTGCACAAAATGAAAGTGTGAGTATAAAAAGGGAAAGGCGCATGCAGTGCATGCGCCTAGTATACCCTTTGAAAGAAAGTGTTAAGTAAGAATCTTGTCGACGATGCCGTAAGCCACAGACTCTTCGGCGCTCATAAAGAAGTCGCGATCGGTGTCTTGTTCGACTTTCTTGAGTGACTGCCCAGTATTTTTTGCGAGTATCTTATTCAAGCGCTCGCGGAGGCCAAGAATGTGTTTTGCGGCGATTGCAATTTCTGATGCCTGACCCTGTGTGCCGCCCCATGGTTGGTGAATCATGACTTCCGCATTTGGGAGGACAAAGCGTTTGCCCTTCTGCCCTGCCGAGAGGAGTACTGCACCCATGGATGCGGCCATGCCGACACATACTGTGGAAACATCTGGACGGATGTGGTTCATGGTGTCGAGAATGGCAAGACCGGCAGATACATGGCCACCGGGTGAATTGATGTAGAAAGAAATGTCTTTCTTGGGATCTTCGGATTCAAGAAAGAGAAACTGAGCCACCACAAGGTTTGCGACATGTTCATCGATAGGGCCACCCAGGAATACGATGCGTTCTTTAAGTAGACGAGAATAGATGTCGAATGCTCGCTCGCCAAACGATGTCTTTTCGACGACCATTGGGACCAATACATTGCCCCGCACTTCGCCTCGTACCTCACGATTTTGTATGTTCATGAGGCTATTATAGCATTGGCCACACATATTGACAATAGGGCGTATAGATGCTACAATGGAACCTGTTATGAATAGTCCCCAAGGTTGGCAGGGACTCTAATAGAAAGAGCCGACAGGTAGAAGAGGAGAGAGCCTCATGGCTCACATTCCGACGGTTGCCACTCGTAGCGCCAACAGCCAGGGCGCAGAGGCCGCGAACGCCGCCGCTCTCGAGCGCGAGGCCAAGCGCGAAGCCGAGTTCCTGGCGCGCCGCGAGGCCGCCAAGGACGCGGCCCTCACCAAGCTCGGTGCTGATATCGAGGCCGGCCTCGTCTGGCCGGTCACCTCGGGCCTCCTGAAGGCGCTCATTCGCGCCTACAAGGAGAGCCCGCAGAAGGCCGACGACCTGTTGGGTCGCCTGCTCACGCAGGCCGGTGTCCCAGCGCTCGCGGTCCCCGACCAGAAGGATATCGGCCAGAAGGGGCCGGACGGGGAAGAGACGCGAGTCTCCCTCCCGCGCGAGGAGTGGTTCCGCAAGGAGCCGCGCATCGCGCTGGTGAACCCCGGGGCCTTCTGGGAGCTCTCGCGGGCAAATCGGGAGGCCATCGAATCGGCCTTCCCGCGCCCCGAGCGGCCCAAGCATCACCGCAATGGGAACGGTGCGAATGGGCACAATGGCCGGCACTACAACGCCGGCCCGAGCCCCCTCGGCAACAAGACCGGTGATCGCCGTGAGGTGGAGCGTCGGCGCGAGGAGAGCCGCAGGGCACGTCACGCTGCCCAGCCCCGCAAGGGCAGTGGTGGTGAGAAAAAGGAAAAGGGAGGTGGCAAGAAGGGCCGTTAGGCTCTGACATCCACTTTTCAGCACGGCGGGCGCTTCCAAGCGCCCGCCACTTTTTGTCTCACAGATTTGAGAAGGTCAGACCTTCACAAATGTTACTTCACAGCACAATGCCTACTTGACATCAAGCCAAGAGGGTGTATAATACTGGTCGGTAAGCAAAGATAAATCCTTGGAAAAGAAGGGGAAGAACCGATGGCAAAGAAGAAAAGGCCACAGGTACCTGCGAAGCGGAATGTGATGGCGCAAGCCCTCGAAAGTCCGTTGTTCGCGCACAAAATCGTGCGACCCAAGAAGGGTCGGGGCGCTTACAAGCGCAAGGAAAAGCATGGCACCACAAAGAGTGCTTAAAGTTTCTAACTCGCTTCGTACCACGAGGGCACTTCAGAAAATATAGTCGTTACACTCCTTATTTTCTAGGTCGTCGAAGAAACTTTGGTCGCCGCGCGAAAGGAGAAGATCGCGGCCCTTATGGGGGATATGAGTTTCCGCAAGGAACCTCGTGTCTTCCAGAGGGTCGTGAGCCACCCGGCTCGCGGCTTAAGTCCAAACCCAGAATAAGGAAAAATCCCCATGACCAGCAATGGAAATGGACATGCCGCCAAGACCCGCACCCAGCTGGCGTTCGATGCGATGGAGGCTGCAGTCGCTGAAAACGTCTGCATGCTCACCGGTCGCAAGGGCGCCCAGTATGTCGTTCATGCTGGGGACGGGACGACCGGAACGGACGGCAAGCCCGTGCTTCGGCACCAGGGTTTCGTCATCCGCAAAAACAAGAAGGGGCGCGTTACGCCGAACGCCGCCTCCGAATGCCCAGCCGACCGGCTGGCCGCCAAGCTCACGGAGGGTGGTGTCAACTTCGACATTCACCCGACGAGAGCCCTCCGCGAATTCCTGCGCGTCTGCGGGGAGGAGCGCCAGGAAACGGCGACGGCGGGCTCGATCCTCGAGTCCATCCTGAAGTCTGCGAAGCCGAAGGACGAGGGCCCCACGGCTCTCGCCGCGGCACTTCAGGAGGCCGGCTTCGACGCCGACGCCACGGTCCAGGGTTCGGAGCCTTCGCAGGGCTAACGAACTCCGGGTAGCGTCCCGAATACAAAACGCACCGTATTTCGCGCCGAGGCCTCCAAGCCTCGGCGCACTTTTTTGTACAAAAAATTCGAAAGTCCGTAGCGCACACCCCATGTGGGACTTACGAAGTCCCACATGGGGTGTTTTATACTTTGGTTTTTTCAGTCTTCTCCTTTTCTGCAAGTAATTTTTCAATAGTTGCAATTCGTGCACGGAGCTCATCGATTTCTTTTGCGTAGCCACCCATGCCCTGGGTCTTCTCTTCTATAATTTCAAGGCGTCTGTGTATATAACCCAACTCAACACGGATGGATGTAATTTCAGACCTGATTTCAGAAAGATGCTTGGTCACAACGACGAGTCGTTTTTCAGTTTCTTCGAACTTACTGTCTACATTTTCCTGAAACTCAACGAGCGTTTCAGCAACCGCATCGAGCTTCTCGTCGAACTGGCTCATCCTGTCGTGGAACCGTTCCATACGCGTGTCCATCTTGCCTACATGCGCTTCTATCTTCTCCATGCGCATGTCCATCTTGCCTACGCTTGTTTCTATTTTCTCCATACGCGTGTCCATTTTATCAATGTGTGCGCCAAACTTGTCTGTGTGTGTGTCAAACTTTCCCAACCGCGCATCAAGAGCATTGAGCTTCGCTATGACCGTTGCTTCGAAACTTTTGTTGGAAGGCAACTTTTTCATAGAGGAATTATAGCAAACTATTTTTGTGTCTCGAGCCAACGAAACACTGCTTCAGGCATAAATGCCGATTCGATATAGGGGCGCATTTCTTCGATGTCTGCTGTCGGCTGATGACGCATGATGTGCTCGATTTCATGCTCGACAAGGTCCTTGGGCGCATCAATTTTTTCAGTGACGGCAATTTTGCCCATAGCGAGGTGCATTTTTGCTCGCTTTTCAGCGGCTTCGCGCCACTCTTTGCGGAAATCGTCACGGGTTTTTTTTGCATCAGCTAGGTATGCATCGAGAGTGCTCCCGCCGCGAATGATGTCGTCTTCAAAACGATGCATCATGCGATCAAGCTCGCGCTCGACGAGTATCCCAGGAAGAGGCATGGACGATCCGGCGATAATGTCTTCAACGATTGCGAGGCGCACCTTTTCTCCCGCTTTGCGCACTTTGTCAGTGAGCATGTTTTCTTTCATGCGGTCTGCCAAATCGACTGCGTCCTTGGCACCGAGAGATTTTGCGAACTCGTCGTCAATCGGCGGAAGAGCGTCTTCGGTGAGCCCTTGGGATTTCTCATACGCTTTCTCTGCATCTTCGCCCTTCTCTACCATATCAATTCGTGCGCGTTCGCGGCGCAGATAACGCGTCATGTCGGCCACTTCGTCGTCGGCGACTGTAGGCATTTCTTTCTTGGCGACATGCTTCTTGGCAATTTTTACATAGTCAGGGAGTGTCACTTCGGGCTGGACGGTGATGAGTGCCGTAAAAGCTATGGGGTTTCCTGGAGCAAGTTTAGTGATGGTTACCTTGGGTGTTTCAATGGCGAGCACTTGTTTCTCGGCAAGAAGCAGAGGAAGTTCGTGCGAAATACCGAGGGACGCGGCTCTCTCCATAATTGCCGATTCACCAACATGTTTTATCAAAACGGCTTCAGGGACATTTCCTTTGCGAAAGCCATCAATCGAAACATCTTTTGATATCTCGACCGTCGCTTTTCCGCGGAAAAGCGCCACGCGTTCTGTGGGAATTTCTGCCTTGACCTCGACCTCTGCTTTTTCAGGTCGTTCGTCTATAGTTACTTGTGCTAGTTGGTGTGTCTGCATCGCGCGAGTCTAGCATGGGCAGGGCGACACGCAAAACAAACGCCCCTGTTCAGTAGAACAGGGGCGTTTGTCGGTCGGTGTACTACTGAACTTCCTTGAGGTCTGCGTCAATCTGCGCGTCCAGTGCGTCAAAATCGGTATTGTTGATATCAGCTTCGATATCAACAACCGCGTCTGAATTCGACGGGGCAGGGATGCCAGCGGTCGTATCTTCTGTTGATGCTGGTGGTACCGAGCCGTCATCCATAATGAATGGTAGCTCTGCCGCCGCTTCCTGCTGAAGTTGTGAGCCCCAGTAGTAGAGGCCTCCGAACACCATCAGTGCGATAATCACGACAGCGCCCACGATGGGGCCGAGCGAGCTTTTATGTGCCTCAATGGGAGCTGTCTGTGGGATTCCTGATGGAACTTGTGGCATGCCCCCTGTGTTTTGTTCGTCCATAGAGATGAATTAAGTATTAATTTTGTTACTGGGTTTCGACGGTGGCGCTTGCTCCTACCTCAGCTGATGCGGGTGGAATGTGTAGGCCCTTCATGGCAGTCACGGCGTCCTTGAGTGCTTGGTGTGCTGTTTTTACCGCGTCACCTGCAACGCGGACAACTTCACGCACTTCCGCCATTCGTTCGCGAGGGTTTTCCATGGCGGCTACCTCGGTAATCTTTGCTTCAGCGGCGTCTATAGCGACCTCAGCTGCGGCAATTGCTGACTTTGCGGCCGCGACTGCGGTATCAGTTGCTGTAGTGCTCACACCAGCTGCGGCAAGTTTTGCAAGGCGCGCGTCGATGCGTGTCATGAGCTTGGTGAGATGATCAAGCGCGGTGTTGAGGCGCCTTACTACCATCTGGAGATGCTGGTCCGCTTTCTGACCGCGGTTGTCACGCATTTCTCCTCTAAGGTCCTTGATGCCTTCGCGCATAGCAGCACCCTTCTCTTTGATTCCTGCACGCAAGTCCTCACGACCTTTCTGGAGGTCTGCACGCAAATCCTGCGCCTTCTCCCTAGCCCCCTGAAGAACACCCTTCCTTTCTTCTGGAGTTCCCGCAGCTTTTAAATCTTCCTTAACTTCCATGCGCAAATCCTTGCGCTGGTCTTTTGCATCAGTATGGAACTCTTTGATGTCTTCCTTGGCCTCTGCGCGGAATTCCTGGCGGTTATCGCGGATTTCTTTGCGGATAGGCATGTTGGGACGCGGTGCCGGCATCCCTGGACGAGGTGGCATCTTCCGCGGAGGAGGTGGCGGCACTGTGCCACCCTCGTCAACAGTTGCGGTGACACTTACATCAACCTCGGTTTGCGCAAAGGCAAACGATGTAAAGCCACTAACAATCAGAGTGAGCCCGATTACGACTACTATATATGTGTTTCGTTCTAATAGTGCGGTCTTCATAAACTAACAATTACCTACTAATTAATAAATACATCACAGCACACCGAGTGTTGCGAATTAATCTTACTATAGCATCACACAAGCCCAGTGGGGAAAAGCGTGTGTACACCGTGGGCGAACTATGTTTTTTTAAACTGCTTATTGTAAAGCAAGACGGACTTCTTTATCGCCGCGATTGCCTCTTTCTTGCCCTTGAATCCTTTCACGGTTACTACATCGCCTTTGAGTTGCTTGTAAGTCTCGAAAAAATGCTTGTACTCTTTGAGATTGTGCTTGTTGAGATCAGCTAGGTCTTGCGTATCGTCCCAGCGTTTGTCTTTGATTGGCACCGCAATGATTTTGTAATCTGACTCGCCGGTATCTATCATCTCCATAAGGGCGACGGGACGGACAGGGACAAGGATGCCTGAGGGAATAGGGAAGGTCGCGAGCACCATAACATCGAGTGCGTCGCCGTCTTCCCAGAGGGTCTGGGGTGCAAAGCCGTATTCCACGGGGAACGGCGCAGCTGAGTAGTTGGCACGATCAAATTTGATCATGCCAGTCTCCTTGTCTATTTCGTATTTGTTCGATGATCCTTTTGGGATCTCGATGACGACATTAAATTCTTCAGGTGCTTTTTCGCCAAGTGGGACATCGTGCCAAAGGTTCATGATGGTTTATTTAAGTGAGTAGTGCGGAAAGCTTACCTGTACTGCGGTAATTTGCCAAGGCGACGGAGCGCTAGGATGTTTGCGTGGACGAGCTTTTTAGGTATTGCTCACACGCGAACAAGTATTGTTCCGAAAAGATATTTTTCATGGGCACGATGGAAAGTTGTTCGTAAAAAGTGAGCAAGCTTTCGCGGTAGATAATCTCGTCGACACTGCGATACGAGAGGGGTGCCTTGTCTTTAGAGATGAGAATGGCGTTTGTCATGAGTCGTGCGGTCCGCTTGTTTCCATCCTCAAACGGCTGGATGTAACTGATGCCGAGAAGAATGAGAAGGGCTTGTGAGTATGGATCTGTGAGCTTGGCGGCTGCCGCATAGAGTGCCTCCGTCTCCTCCTCGAGTTGTGCGGGAATATCCAGTGGGCGGTACGAAGAACCCGTGATGCCGACAGCGCCTTTACGAAATCCTCGGGAAACACCGAGCCCCTCGACGAGAATACTGTGCACATCCTCCACAAATCGCTTCGTGAAGGTGTCGTCAGAGCCACTTGTTTGGAGAATGTATTGGAACGCTTTTTTGTGGTTGAGGATCATCGTTGCCTCATCTTTTGTGTGACCTATGGCCTCGACACCTTCGCGAATGAGTCGTTCAGTGTCGAGAAGCGTGTAGGTATTACCTTCTATGCGCGAAGATTTCCACGATAGTTCGATCACGAAGCGTTCCAACTCTTTTGCTCGAACGACTTCGGAAACATCGCGGGAGCGCGCGAGATATGCTTGCGTCGCTGAGTCAAACGCATCGAGTTCTTGCTCTGCGAAAAAGGATTGCGGAATGGTATCCCAGAGCCCATGCTGATAGGAGCGCAATCCATTTCGCCTGTCGGTCTCTTTGGTGAAATAAGCATGCGCGTCAAGCGGGCTCAAAAGCGCGCCCAGCATCGATTTTTCATAGCGGGTCCCTCTTTTTTCTCCGCGCTGGATCACGAACCCTAACCGTTCCAACTCCTGCGTGTCGCGACGCAGAGTAGCGGGCGATGATGGCGTATCAATAAAGCCCATGATGTCTTCCGCGGCGTATTCTCGACCGAGTAGCATACTCTCTAATATCCTGGACTGACGCTGGCTTAGGTCACTATCGCTCATAAGTATGCCTATTATCGCTCGTCATGAGCGATAAATCAAGGCTGGGTGGCTGGGGGCTTTCGATGTGCCGCGAAGTAGTCGGGGAGGCGTGCCAGGTCTTCTGTACGCCAGCGCTTGTTTGCCGGATCGTTGAAGAGTGGGCTGAGAAATGTGCTGGTTTGGAGTGCGGCGATCAATTCTTGGAGGCGGGCGTCGGTGATACTGCTTTGCGTGAAGGCGGCAAAAATTTTTTGGAGTATGCCCAATAGCATGTTTTCGCGGTCGAGCATGTTGTCGGATTCATTTTGTGTATGTGCGTCAGGCAACGCATCCCGTACTTTTTTTGTGGTGGCGTGGATAATTGCCTCGACCGAGAATGCTTCCGATGCGAGAGCGTCTGTTATTGCGTCAGAAAACGCACGAACGCGCTCGGCGTCTTTCTTGGTGCGCGTTTCGCGAAGGCCTAGATAGGCAGGCTTGCCATGCGCGAACGCACCTGCCTTTCCTGTAATTTCTCTGACGGCCACTTCCGCAGGTGGCGCATCATACATATTCCTTTTCCCTCCCGACTGTGCGCTGTGCGCATTGAGGGTGGCGCATCGGTTTGCAAGAGCGGTGTCGTTTGCGTAGCGAATGTCACCTTCATCAAACATGTCGGGAGTGACCGGTCGGTCGTGTAGCTTTGCGAGGCCAAAGTCGATGATAAACACGTCTTCGACGACACCTTGTGGAGAGACAACGAGCATGACATTTCTTTCGTGAAGGTCGCGATGTTGGATACCAGCCTCGTTGAGCACGCGCACGGTGTTTCGTATTTTACTAATGACTACTTCATCAATATGGTAGCCAGTTGAGGCGATGGCCGCCAAAAGTTTGTCGGCATTTTTTGCATTGAAATATGCTCGTGCGGCATCACGGCCTTGACGATTTTCTGCTTCAGAGGTGGGAATCTCAAATGAAAAACTTCTGCTCACCAATTGGTGCAGTTCGGTAAAGCCCATTTCGTCGAGACCAGAGTAGTGGTTTGCAGTGGTGCGATGGCGGCGCAGGGCTTCGCGATAGAGAATAGTTGCCAAATCTTGGCCAGGAATAAATTCCATCAGGAGTACTTCCGCGTGATGGGTGACGGATAGACCCATGCCTTTAAGCTTGAGCGCCAATTCGTCAGAAAGAGGCATATCTGAATAGAACAGAGGCTCGGGGACGCGAGCGACATCTTCGCCGCGCAGACGCGCGGCCTCGACCGTGTCGTAGGCGCGTTTCAAAATTTCAAACTCTCGTTTTCCTTCGCCGGTACCGGTGTACACTTTTATGAGTTTTGCGGCAGCTACTTCGGGTTCCGTCCCCTCATTGCGCTGCACTTTAAAGACCACTCCGTACTCACCGCGACCCACTTCTTCGGTACCTGCCTCGAGCATTGCGGAAATAGCTTCAGGAGTGAATGTGTCTGGTGTTTTTGTGCGTGGTCGCGAATCTGGTTTATGGGGTTTCATGGCCACTAGTGTACTCGTTTCTGTGCGTAATGGGGAGAGTGCATTACTCAGTGAGTTTAGTCAGCATCTTTGCGAGTTTTAAATCAGCGGGGGGAGCGGCGGCGGCGCGGCGCGCGCTTTCTGCACGGAACCAATCAAGCTCGCGCGCATCGCGCATCGCAGTCTCGGGCCGAGGGGTGTAGCCGGCGAGACTCACGGTTTTTGGTTTCGCGTCACCTGGCGTGCGGGGTAGCTCAAGTCCGGATGGAATTGCAAGATCTTTACGGAACACAGTGAGTGCTTGCTTGGCAAGTTTTTCCATAAGCCATTTGGCGACACCTGCATCGTCTTGGGCTGGACGGTCGAGAGCAAAAAACGGGTACTCTTCGTGAGCACGGTGAAGGACGGCCCATATATCGTCCTCTCCTTCGTGCGTCTGTCCCATCTGGCGCAACACAAAGAACATGCGATTCAACAGTTCCACAGCGTTTGGTTTTTTCATGAATTTCTGTGCGAGGACCAGTGGGTAGATGCCAATATCCACTTGCTTATTGAGGTCTTTAAAGTCAAATGCGGAAGCCTTGCCTTCGACGACAAATTTAAGTACACGCATCATGTCGCGGCTATTCATGAGTAGTTCGCCATCGTAAAAGAACATGCTGGCACCATAGATGCCGCGGAATGCAGGGATTGGTTCGACCGCGCCAGTTTGTGCCGCATCGACAGCCTTGTCGGAATAAAAGAGACCCTGCATACCCAGAAGACAACTGTTGAGCGTAACATCGCGTGTGACAAGCAATTTTTCAAAATCAGGAGTGCCTGTTGGTGTGACCTCTACCACTTCGACTCCAACAGGGTCGACACCAATAAGGGCACCGTCTTTGTGAGCTTGCGATTCATCGCCCCAGGCAATCACATCAAAATCGTTTGGAGGAAGTTCGGCCTCGATGGTGTCCTGAGGGGCATTAAAAAGTATTTTCAGAATCACTCGAGGAAAGCCCCCTTTGTGCACCATGGTGTCCGATGGGGGAATCGGGAAATCAAACCACTCTTTTCTCGTTGGCGAAAAGATCTTGAATAGGGAAATACCACTCTCGGTTACTTCAAGTGTTGTTTTATATCCATATGGCGAAGCATTGCATCGCTCCATCACAGCACCAATCGGAATGTGTTGCACTTGGGTGGGCTCGCGACCTTTTTCTTCGAGCATAAACAAATCCGAGATAGTGTGAATGACTTCGCGTGCCTGCTGGATTGCCGAGGCTTCCCCCTGAGTACCGGCTCCTGATTGCGCGCGCATAACCGCGACCATTGCGTCTATTTTTTCGTGAGCGTACAGGCGCAGGTCTTCAGTGGGGGACTCCGCGTCAACCATTCTTTGTAGTTCAATCAGTCGGCGATAGGCACTGCGCCACCACAGCTCTGGTTTTTGGTCGGTTACTTCGGATACGAGGAGGGCAACCTGTTCTTTGAGATGTTCGCTAAACGCAGAGACTTCAGTTTGAGAGGATTCAAGTGCTCGGAATTTCATAATGATAGTGCCTCGTTAACCTAATTTCCCACCCCAAAATCCCCGAATCTCGGCTGCGACTTGGCAAAAATCCTTTGCCGATGCTAGTGCATCGCCGCAGGATTTTTGCCATCGTCTCGCACGCGATTCTGAAATTTTCATGGTGTGAAATTAGGTTAACGAGGCACTAGCGTGTGGGTGCGACACGCTCTACATGCGTGCGCAGTGAAGGAATTTCTTTCGAGACATCCCAGATAAATTCCCACGCAAGGCTCGCCATGATGGTCGAACCGATGGCAAAACTGAGACCGTATACAAGACCTGTCAGGAGGATGTGTTGGAAGGAGAGTTGTCGCTCAACATTTTTGTTGAGTGTATTCAAGCTCTCTATGATTTTCTCGCGTTGCTCTGTTTCCATGCCATCGTGCATACACAAAGAGTACCACGAGTAGATACATAAAAACAAAACAAGGGGCCACCGGAGGTGGCCCCTTGTTTTGTGCTACTATCCGCAACCTACTCAGTCGCCTCCTCAACCGGCTTTTCAACAGGGTCGGCCTCGGATGCCGGGACTTCTGGTACCTCAGTTACTCCAGTATCGATTTCTGCAGGTGCGACTCCCTCCGTGGCTTTATCTTCGCTCTTTTTCTCTTCTTCCTTTTTCTTCCCTCCTTCATCGCCTGCAGAACGGATATCGATTTTCCATCCTGTAAGGCGCGCGGCAAGACGCACATTCTGACCACCGCGACCAATGGCGAGCGACTGCTGGTCTTCGGAAACAGTCACAATGGCACGGCCTTCATCCTCGTTCAAAACAGTGTCGAGTACTTCAGCAGGCTTGAGTGACTCTTCAACGAATGCGGAAGGATTTTCTGACCATTCGATGATGTCGATTTTCTCGCCACCCAACTCTGAGGTGACCACGGTAACGCGGACACCTCGCTGACCAACGAGTGCCCCCACTGGATCGATGTGAGAGTCATGTGAGACCACCGCGATTTTCGCACGACTACCTGGCTCGCGTACCACAGCTTTGATTTCTACGACACCAGAGGCGACTTCGGGCACTTCGTGTTCGAAAAGCTTCACCAGGAATTGTGGATGTGAACGAGAGAGGCGCAGGAATGACCCTCGCGCATTTTCATCTACCTTGAAAAGGAGTGCACGAATGCGCTCGCCCTGACGATATCGTTCGCCGGGAATTTGTTCTTCGAATGGCAGGATCCCGGTCGCACGACCAAGATCGATAAACAGGTTGCCTCGCTCGAATCGTTGAACATGGCCGGTGACGATAGCACCTTCGCGTTCGCCAAACTCTTCCATCATCGAATCGCGTTCTGCTTCGCGGATTTTTTGGAGAATCACCTGCTTTGCAGCTTGTGCGGCGATGCGACCAAAGTCTTCTTTAGTTTCCAGAGGGAAAGAGATTTCTTCGTCGAGTTGGACATCTTTTTTCATGCGCTGTGCATCAGCAAGCATGATGTGTTGTTCGGGATTAAACCGCGAACGATGGTCGTCTTCACCAGCTGCCTCTTCGTCTTCTTGACGCACGAGTGTTTCGTCAACGACGATTTTTGCCTGGCGGAATTCCATGTCGCCAGTTTCAGGGTTGAATGCACAGCGAATAATCTGACCGCGCTTGCCGTATTCGCGACGATATGCGGTACCAAGGGCACTGCCTATGGCGCTCAAAACACTTTCACGAGAAATACCCTTCTCTTCTTGCAGTTCGCTGAGCGATGCGTTGAGTGCTTTAAGGTCTATAAATGACATACAGTTCTTATTAAAACTTTGTAATGTTGGTAATGGATATCTAGCAAACTGGTCCGGCGCGGGCCGGACCATCTCTGACTTGGCTAGTATAGCATACTCATAATTCGATGCAACAGGTCACACTTGACACATCACCATTTCTATCCTAGTATCTCGGACGGATATTTGCACAACGGTGTGCAGGTAATCCCGACTCAAACGAGAGGACTTTGAAAACAATGAAAACATGGCATTGGGTGCTCGGCGGGCTTGCGCTCGTCATGCTGATGCTTGCGGGCGGCTACAATGGGCTCGTCTCCAAGGATGTTGCTGTGGCCGCTCGCCTCGGCGAGATCCAGGTCCAGGAACAGCGCCGCGGCGACCTCGTCCCGCAGCTCGTCGAAACCGTGCGCGGCTATGCCGCCCACGAAAAGGGTGTGTTCGAGGCTGTCACCAAGGCACGAGCCGAGGTGGGCAAACTCTCGATCGACCCCAGCAAGCTTGCTGGGGATCCGGCACTCATGAAGCAGTTCATGGAGGCTTCGCAGACCTTCTCGGGCAGTCTCTCGCGGCTCATCGCCGTGTCTGAGGCCTACCCCCAGCTGAAGGCGAACGAGGGCTTCCTGACGCTCCAGAAACAGCTCGAAGGCAACGAGAACCGCATCGCGGTCGCTCGGCGCAATTTCGTGCTGGCCATCCAGGACTACAATACGGCCATCCGAGGATTCCCGGCGGTGCTCTATGCCGGCATGCTCGGCTTCACCAAGAAGCCTGAGTTCGAAGCCCCTGCGGCTTCGCGCGAAGTGCCCAAGGTGAAGTTCAACTAATACGGAGGAGCACCATGAAGGCGCTCTTCCGGCTGATTGCCGCGGTGCTCTGCACCGCGGCGCTGGCCGGGAGCGCCTTCGCACTCGATGTGCCCGCCCTCACGGGGCGAGTCGTCGACAATGCGAAGGTGCTCACCGAGCCACAACGCAGAGAGATCGAATCCCTCTCGAAAGCCATTGAAGACAAATCCACCGCGCAAGTGGTGGTGCTGATTGTGAAGAGTCTCGCGGGTGACACACCCGAAGACTTCTCTCAAAGGGTTTTCGAGAAATGGAAGCCCGGCCTGAAGGAAGGGCCGAACAAAGACAAAGGCCTCCTCATTTTCCTCGCGATCGAGGAGAGGAAGGTCCGTCTGCACACGGGATACGGACTCGAAGGAGTCATCCCTGATGCTGAAGCGTGGCACATCATCCGCAAGGTGATTGCTCCGCATCTCAAGGGAAAGAAGGGTGGCACCGACAACTACCATGTCGCCCTTCGAGATACGATGCTTCATGTGGGCAAGCTGATCGCGGGCGAAATTGAGCCCACGAAAAGCACCCCAGGTGCGTCAAAGAAAGACGAGGGTAAACTCCTCCTCTTTCTCATTCCTATAGTGATTGCCGCGTTCGCCGCTATGGCTCATCCGCTTGCGGGTGGTGCGGTTGGCGGGCTCGGATCGGGCATCGTCGGCTGGTTTCTCTTTGGAGCGACTGGCGCGGGGATTGCCCTGGCGGTTGGATTCCTCATTGGACTCGTCGCCAACTTTCTTCTCGACCTCATCATCAATGTGGGGCTCGGCGGAGGAGGAGACGGTGTCTTTGGTGGAGGAGGCGGCTCGAGTGGCGGTGGCGGTGCCACCGGCGACTTCTAGTCGTCGCAGAAAAAGTTCTTTACACGAAATCGAAGGCCCTGGGAAATCCCAGGGCCTTTTTGCGTGCCATGCGTAGGCATGCTTGCGAATAAATATATATGCGCTAATATACCTGTATGAAAACCAGTGTAAAAATACATAAGAATATTACCACAACGCTTCCCAACGCTCTCTTACAGGAGCTTGCTGAGGCGGCGCGAGAGTTACAGGTACAAAAAAACGATATTCTTGCCGACGCGTTTATTCTATGGAATAAGAAGCGAAAGCAAGAGTTGGTGGCTGAAAGCTACGGCGCAATGTCTGGAGACAGGCAATTGCACGAACTTGCTGATGAAGGTCTGGCAGAATCAGAGAAGAATATCACACTATGCGAGTAGACCAACGAGACATTGTGCTCATCTCACTTAATCCCACGCGTGGTCGCGAGCAAAAAGGGACACGGCCTGCGGTGGTTATATCGGGCAACGCGTATCACCACTCGAGTCTGTGTATTGTGTGCCCACTCACGACCACTATCCATTCGTTTGTCGGCAACATCATTTTGAAGCCCGACACTGTAAATAATCTCGATAAAACCTCAGAGGTTCTAGTCGGACATGTCCGCACCATTTCCTTTGACCGTGTATCAAAAAAAATTGGAAGTATTACCGAAGCAGAGCTCGAAGGAATTTTCAAAGGAATCGACTTGATTTTGGATAGATGAAGCTGTGAATTCGGAAACGACCAAATCCATGAGCAGTAACTTAGCAATGAGAAGGTCTGACCTTCTCATTAAATCCCCAGGGCCTTTTTGCATCCCGTGCTGGCCTATGATGGATTGTTCTGTATCGTGTTTTGTGCTATAAACTCCACGGAACAGAGGAAGTGACCAATGACCTATGTTATGGAATTGCATCCGGAGAGCGAACCTTCGGTTGCGGTGGTTGCTGAGGCGAAGAAGCTTGGGCGGTCGGCGGGGCCAGAGATTGAGGGCGCACGGCTTGCCAAAGAACTTGGTCTGACACAGATTGCTACGCGATTTTCCGAGCGCGAACCGACCAAGAATCGGATTGCCGCGCTCGAACATCTTGGTCTTCGTCGCGTGAGTGACCAAGAGTATGCGGTGTGGGCAGAGTTTTTGCCCACGGGCTACTGGAGTGATTCGTCGAAAGCCATTGGTGCTGGGAGTCGTTCGTTCGCGGATTACAACTTCAAAGAAGGTGTGCCCACACCGGTGCTTGCACGAATCGCCCAGATCAAAGATATCGTCAGCACAGTCGAGATTCGGACACCCGAAAAGATGGTGTATCCCGATCCGGTTGCCTTTGCGCATGTCGTCGGCCCCATGGGCGAACGCACAATCTTTATGGTTGCGCGCTGGGCAGAATCCGCAGTGGATTTTGTTAAGGATGTGGGTGATGTGAAAGCTGTTTTGCGTGCACGACGCGGTCTTGGCGGCGGATGGTTCAACTGGAGCGACGAGGAAGTAGACACGGTCATGTTTGTCGGGATTTTTCTGATGACCTTGTCTGCATTTGCTGGGTGGGCCATCTTCCTGACAGTTGGGTTGGTCGCTGGTGTTGGGTCAGCTCTTGCTGTCCACGGTTTTTCGATTGGTGCTCTGTTGCCGATACTGGGCCTCATCGGCAACAAGGTGAACCGTATGTGGCGGAAGTATCGCCTCGCCCAGACGAATCCGCACCTCGCTCGGATGGTCTAACGGCCGTCAGTCTAGGCCCCGCGCACTGCGCGGGGCCCTTCTTGTACCGCTATAGACAAATGAATATAAGTATGATACACTTAGAGGGTAATTATGACAGAAGTACAGGTTTCCGGGGGTGACTCCTCGACATTTCACGGACTCGGCATCGCGCCCGGGCTCCTTTCAATACTCGACACTAAGGGCTTTAAAAGTCCTACCCCCATACAAAAACAAGCAATTCCTCCGGGTATCGAAGGAAAAGATGTCATTGGTGTCGCGCAGACTGGCACGGGCAAGACCCTGGCTTTTGGCATCCCTATGGTTCAGCTCATTACGCGTCTTTCCATTGAAAATCCCTCACATCAAGGCTTTGGCCTTATTCTGCTCCCCACCCGTGAGCTCGCTCTGCAAGTAGAAGAAACCATTCGCACTATTGGCGGCCCTTTGCGTATAAAAACCGCCATTATCATCGGCGGCGCATCCATGCGGCCGCAAATTACTGCCCTCCGCGCGCGTCCGCATGTGGTGATTGCCACTCCGGGGCGCCTCTTGGATCACATGGAACAAAAGAATATTTCTCTTGCGGGTGTAAAAGCTGTTGTGTTTGACGAAGCTGATCGCATGCTCGACATGGGTTTCTGGCCACAAATCAGAAGCATTGTGCAGGCACTTCCCGCTGACCGGCAGACGATGCTTTTCTCAGCGACGCTTTCAAACGAAATCACCGATCTTGCACGCAAGCACATGAAAATGCCGGTTTCAATCGAAGTGTCGCCGCCAGGCACGACTGCCGAACGCGTCACCCAAGAATTTTTCTTTGTGCAGAAAAACGACAAAAGTCGCCTCCTTGAAAGTATTCTTTCAAAATTTAACGGCTCGACGCTCGTATTTACCCGTACCAAGCATGGTGCAAAACGCCTCACGCGCGCAGTGCATGCCATGGGCCACACCGCCGCAGAGATTCATGGCAATCGCTCGTTGAATCAGCGCAAAGATGCTCTCGAAGGTTTCAAAAAAGGAAAGTATCGTGTCTTGGTGGCGACCGATATTGCCGCGCGTGGTATTGATGTGAAAGGAATCGAATTGGTAGTCAATTATGATATGCCGATGCAAACCGCCGACTATGTGCATCGTATCGGACGCACTGCGCGCGCGGGTGCGGAGGGGCACGCAATTACCTTTGCTGAATCCAGTGAACGCGGCGAAGTGCGCAATATCGAACGCCTCACGCGTGTCGCGGTAAAAGTGTCCGCACTCCCCACAGACATGCCTCCGTCACGCGCTATGCCGGTAGTCGCACGCGACGAGCGCCAACGACATTTTTCTTCACGACCGTCACATGGTCGCTCGTCGCACGCACCCGCCTATCGCTCGCATGGATCATTTGGAGGCGGGTCGTCACATGCAAGTTTCGGAAGTCGCAGTGCCCCTCGTTCACCACATTCATCATCCGGGTCGAGTCATGCACGCCCCTCTTCGAGTTCCTTTTCGCGCTCACCGCACGCGCGTCCTGCACATGCTCGCTCCCCGCACGCACGGCGTAGCAATTTCCGTCGTCCGCATTCATCCGGTGGCCCGTCAGCGTCATAGAAGAGGGTGAGGGGACCGTCCCCTAAACAAGCTCAAGACCTTGGAACCATCTGAAGGGGAAATTGGTAATTAATACC
>ERZ1292623.393-Hain-H51-01um-R1-393-length-47562-cov-26_pt1 | contig 47562 bp, 40 predicted proteins | sample MGYA00564398_ERZ1292623 | MGnify/ENA primary metagenome ERZ1292623 (study PRJEB36523, sample SAMEA6512633) | groundwater metagenome | collected 2019-01-07 | study: AquaDiva: Metagenomics assemblies of 32 groundwater samples
CGTCGTCCCGATGCCGACGTTGCCGAGATTATCAATTCTCATTTTTTCTGTGCCAACTGCCCCGTCTGCATTTGTACCGAAAGCTAAATAATTTGCGTTAGTAGCTGCGGCTGGAATACCCGCCTCAATATACGCTTGTCTCGTAATCAAATTGGCACCGCTTAAACTTATTCTCACTCTGTTGGCAACAGCCACCGCTCCACTATTCGCAAAGAAACCGGCATCAGCCACTCCTGTGGTGACAGATTGAACCGAATGTAATGCTGCGGTAGGGGAAATCGTCCCGATGCCGACGTTGCCGCTATTCAATATCGTCATCGCTTCAGTGGCTCCATTGTTTCCTACAAGGAAGTGCATATCTGCACCAGTAGCTCCGATGCCTGTGGTGGTTTGAAGCGACAAGTCTGCCATTGTAGCAGTACCGCCTATTATCTTGAAACCTACACTTGGACCAATGATATTATCAGAATCATCAAGTATTAGTCCAGAGTTTTGGATTATTTTACCAGTTGTTCCATCAAAACGTGTAATAGCGTTGTCAGTAGAAGAACCTGGGCCAACTACTCCTGAAGCTGCAGCAACGAGATCTGCCACCGGATAACTTTGCAAACTTCCATCTGACGTAGTTCCTAAAAAGTTTACTGGGCTCCCAGAATCTAAACTGTTTGGATAATTAGCAAATCTTACCGTTCCAGTTGTATGTAGTTGAGTAGTAGGAGCTGTTGTACCAATGCCTATGAGTCCTGTGCTACTTACTTGCAATCCTGTATAAGCAATCTTATATCCCTGGGAGCCAACAGTTTGAGAAGTTGAAACCGTTAGAGATGTTATAGAGCCGAATGCTGTGATAGTTCCGGCGTTAGTACCATCTGCAAATGTAAACTGTGACCCAACCATCGCTGTTGTCCAGGTAGTTCCTAAGCCTGTTACAGTAGTAGTTAATTGTGATGCTGTACCTATGATGTATTGAGAAGGGGTTACAGAGAGTATTCCTGCTGGAGAAATAGTGCCAATGCCTATTCTAACACTAGCACCGTCCATAAACAATAGAGGATTTCCAGAAGAATGTTCAAAACTGACATTCTTTCCGTTCATATTGTGAATCCAATCAGATAATAAGTTAGCACCTGCTCCAGATGCACTATAACCAGCGAGATGTATGGGCATTTCTTATATTTTTAAATTATAACAAATTCAAGTTAGATTAATAACAGTATATTAATTAGTTGTTTTACTACTATTTATCCTATAACTTGGAATTATATTGATGTCCTGGTCAATTTATATTTATATTGATGTACTAGTTAAGGCACCGTTAGTATCTATTGTTATTCTCCATCTTGCTCCTCCACTATCTTTTAGGACTAAGCCTTTTGTTGCTGTTGCTATTTCTACATCTGCTGTTGTAACTATTAATCTTGCGCTGGCATTATCAAATTTATATGTCCCATTTGTCTGAATAAGGGTCATGTCATTCGCATTCATAGTATGAGTTCTAGACCCTGTAAATGTAAGGTCTGCATTGCTCATATTCGTATCAGCGACAAACAACGGATTGTATTCTTGCAATGTAACCCAATTCGCTCCATTAGACTGAATAGTTACTGTTTGATCAGCTACAGTTAAAACTTTGGTTAAAGCTCCATCTATAGTCTCAAGAGAACTTCCATCTATAGTAATAGTATTCGCTACTACCTCTGCTTTAATCGTATAAATCCTTCCTGGTATGGTTCCTGCAGCTGGTAGGTTTAATGTTACAGCATTTAGAGTAGAATCAACTAAAATAGTATTATGAGTACTGTCAACAACAAATGTGATTGTACTGGCAACTGTAGTATTCCAATATGCTCCAAGATTACCTAACGTAGATTTTAAATGTGTTGCTCCTGAAACATCGTAATAACTATAGAAATCAACATCAGGATCTGGTACGTTACCAGTTGATAAACTATTAAAGTCAAGATTTACTGTAACTGTATCTATTGCACTTACGACAGAGGCTAATCCAACACCACCTGATACAGTTATCGTATTTCCGTTTACAATAGTTTCAGGTGTACCAGAATCACCCGCAAGCGACATCGACATAACAGATAATACTTCTGCAATAGTAGCCTTTTTGTGTGCTACTGCCGATATGTCATATACTGCTAGTAAATCGCCAGTTGCAACAGTACCAATTGCAGCTAAATTACTGATATCTAGACTTGCTGTAATAACATTTGTTGCTGAAGCAGCAGTAGTAATACCAGATGCTCCTGCTAATGTAACCGTACTAAATAAGGATGGCGTCTGCGGTGTACCTGAACTTCCTGCTAATGTAAAAGTTAACGCAGTTAGTAATGCTTTATTATTATCTACACCACTCGTATCATAGAATGCAAAGGAATCAGTACCTACAGGAGTATCAGAAATAAGTCCGCTTATATCTAACGCAACAGTAACTGTATCAGTAGCTCCAGCGGTTGTAGAAATACCTGAACCTGCTGCAACTGTAATTGTATCACCCGATGATAAAGTTTGAGGAGTACCAGATGTACCAGCTAATGTAAGTGAAGTAAGAGCAGTTGGATTATTATTGTTTAATATTACCCAATTACTTCCATCAGATTGAATCGATAAAGTTTGATCCACTACTGTAAGACTTTTAGTAGCAGAACCATCTATCGTTTCGGCTGCGGCTGGGTCTATTGTAATAGCTCCTATTATTGTTTTAGCTTTAATAGTATAAGTACGACCTGGAATAGTAGATGCAGCAGGTAAATTCAAGACTACTGCTCCTGCAGTTGAATCTACTAATACAGTATTATGCACCTCAGACAGTGTCGTAGTTGAACTCAAAGAAGTTACGTTGTAATAACTATTTAAATTACCTACTGTAGATTTCTTGTGAACCCCACTACTAATGTCATAATAGCCGTAAAAGTCAGCATCGGGATCAGGAACATTTATAACACCAAGACCGTTTATATTTAACCTGAAATCTGTATTTCCAACTACTTGAACGCCGTCAGAAGCAGTCAAACTAACAGCTCCTGTTTGAGAGTTGATAGACGATACTACGTCAGTATGATCTGCCTTTTCCCATATAGTTCCATTGAATAATATCCAATCTCCTACAACCCAATCATTAACACCGTTAATAGAAGTAGCTCCTGAAACTGACACTACATAGTAATATCCTTTGGTACCAACACTTGAAACAAGTATAGGGGTATTAGTTGATGCATTCCACGTTCCTTGATAGGTAAGTCCTCCTGCTACAGACGTAAGAAGATTTGTTACGGATATCTTTTTAAGTCCCCCCGCAGATGTATCATGTAGCATTAAAAAATCGGTACCGTCTGGAGCCGCACCTAAATCAGTAAGGGGAGCGATAGTAACCGAAGCAGTTACTAATGTACCTCCTGTTCCAGTTGCTACAAAGTCAATAGATGTCGAATCTGTAAAGGTATGTAATGAAGGAATTGGACCAACAACGCCGTTGCCTGCATTATTTCCCACAAAATAACGATCTGTATCAGTTGCAAAATACCATTGATGAGGTACTGTCGTTACCAAACCTACAATAGCAGCTTGTGTATTAGTAGATACTCTTATTAAATGTAAAGCCATTATTAGTCATTTTTATGTTAGAGAGGATTTGATGTCCATGCTCCTACATCATTAACAGTGATTCTCCATCTTGTCCCGTTAGGAGACTTGATAATAATTCCATCACCTATATTGGAAACTTCAACGTCTCCTCCTTTTATATTTAGTCTTGAAACTCCTCCAGTTCCTCCGAATGTAGTATTTCCAGCACCTGTAATATCCCAAGTATTTGTTCCTTGTGCTGTAATTCGATTACTATTAAAGGACAAATCTGTGTTTGCCACGTTAGTATCGACTCCAGTATTACCTATTACTAACCAAGATACCCCATTCGATTGTATTGTCACTACTTGATCTGCAATATTAAGGGACAGAGTTGCAGCACCGTCTATAGTTTCTGTAGTATTAGGGTCTATAATAATAGCATTAGTAACATCTTCAGCTTTTATTATAAACAATTTACCTTTTACAGTTGCAGCTGGTGGTAAAGCAAGTGTAACTATATTCAAGGATGCATCTACTAAAATAGTATTATGTATATCTAACACATTAAATGTAGAACTTGTAGCAGCAATTACACTGAGATAGTTATTTGTTTTTGCTAAAGAACTCTTTAGGTTTACTCCTAACGAAGAATCATAGATTATATGTAAATCGTTGTCAGGATCAACAGTTGTTAACTGGGATAATTCTGGAATGTTTATATCAATAGTTATAATATCCGTTGGACTAGTCGGGCTTACTGTTGTAACAATACCACTACCTCCTATAATCGCTAACGTATCCCCTGTGTATATATCCTGATTTGTACCAACATCAGCACCAATTGAAAAAACTACGATTGATGGAAACACTAATGTTTTCCATGATAATACCCCTGTACCATTTGTAACCATATACTGATTAGCAGCTCCATCTATTGATGGTAAAGTCCATGTTACATTAAATGGAATGCTATCAGCACCTTTAAAACCAACATAGTTTGTTCCATTAGCAGCCAGTTCCTTGAACAATAAAGAAGTTGTATTTCCTACGGCAACTCCAAATGGAATAAGAGTTACTCCTGTCACTGCTCTCAGTCCTATGCTATATGCGTTTGAATTTATATTGAATACTCCACCAGTTGAGGTAAAAGTAGCATCGTCTCCTATATTTTTTACATAGGTTCCTGCAATGGTTTCAATCTTGTTAGCTGTTGTAGTTAAGCTATAACTACTAGTTGATACATCAAAAGAATTTATACCACTAAAGATTAAATTGTATCCACCTCCAGCCAATGTTCTATTACCAGTCAATCCTCCATTTACTGTGTAAATATTACCAGAGGATCCTAGAGCGCCTATCGTTTGCCATGAAAATATATCTGTAGTATCATCAAAGACGTATACATAATTATCATTCGTTCCTGTCGTGGGTGAATTATCAAAAGCTATTGTTGCTATACCTCCTCCGGTTGTTGTAATATTTAAACCAACTCCTCCAGTCAACGTTAAGATTCCTCCAGGTATTATAGATTGATTGGGTCCTCCATCAGCGACAACTGTAAAAGGTACACCGGAATATATTATTCTATTACTACTCATGTTAAGTTAATTTAAGGATTATCCCAACCATTTGACTTGGAATTTATCACCAGACAAGGCAGTTATACCTATTAAAGTTATTGTTCCAGTGGCAAATGTATGTGTCCAATTGTTCGCACCGCCATAGTATAATTCAACTCCGTTTCTCGACACACTTATTCCTTCTGACTTTGTGGGAAGAACGTTAGTACTAACTACTAAACTAGTTTCTCCACCTATGGCCGTAAATATTTGTCGTCTCCACTCAACAGGAACCCAATTTGTTCCATTGAATATAAATATGTCTTCTAAAACTGGAATATTAGTAGTTGTATCGACATCTGTTAAGTTGTCAATAGGACCTCCTACTCCTATAGTAATGGTACTAACAGGACTTCCACTTAATACTACACTAGTTCCAGGACCAGCTAAAAATCTTATAGTTTCTCCATCTGTTATAATATCAGAATTCGTCGCATCTGCTATCGTAAAAGATGACATACTACCAGATGGACTACCTGCCGTTCCAATATTAGGTCTATTATCTATAAGTTGTATTGTACTACTATCAATTGGTATACATATAGCATTTTCAATTGTTGGGATAGTAGTAACTATTTGGCCAGATATTGTGTCTGACAGAAAATAATACTCTCCTACTATCAAACTGTGACCTATCGCATTTATATATCCAGTGTTCTGTATACAGAAAGTATTAACGTCTATTATATCAACGATATAAGACGTATTTAGAGTGGATATTGCATCAGCTTTAGATAATATCCATAAGCCACCTGTTGTCATAGTAACAGGAAGAAATCCATACGTTGGTAATATAAATCCGTGAGCACTTTGAGTCACAACTCTTATAACTGGTTGATCATTTGCAGCCCATGTAGTACCACCAACAGCACCGGTATTAACTAATATTTGTTTAATAGTACCAGGAGGTAAAACAGTTCCTCCTCCACCAGTAGCAAGTTCGTCTATGGCGTCTTTAATACTTACAGATGTTAAACCTGATATTGTATTATCATAAGACCCTGGTTCATCGAGGTCTAAATTAAATACTTGAGTGGTAGGATTAAGAGCTAATGCTACGTTGTTTCCAAAAGCTAAAGAAGCAGATGGATGTATATTATCAATATCCGTTTGTAGCTCTGTTAAGGCGTTTTGTACTGTTGTAGAGGATAGATTTCCAGGTGACATTGGTACAACTGGAATATTCGATGCTCTTATATCTATTGTTACAAGAGTTCCTAGACCATTATTATGTGTATAAGTACCATTTCCGTTATTCGTTAATATAGACACGGCACCTGGTGGTAAATTATCAATCTGGTTTACTAATTCATCTATAGCAGATTGTATATTAGTAGAAGTAAGTCCACTAATCAGATTGTTGTAGGAGCCTGCAATAGAAAGGTTTAAGCTCATCTGTTGAGATAAGCCGTTTAGAGTAAGAGCTGGGTTTGATCCAGGAAATAGTGTTACTCGAGGATGAGATAACGCTATAAGTATATCAATGTCGGTTTGTATTTCTTCAAGAGCAGTTTGTACAGTTGTCGAAGTTAAATTTCCTACTGCAACTACGGGAAGGACATTTGCTCTGGTATCTATTATAACTATTGTTCCATTACCATCATTATGACTATAAGTACCGTTTAAGTTATTCGTTACTACTGATTGATAAGTAATTATCGCACAGAGTTTAGTTGCCAATTCATCTATAGCTCCTTGTATAGTACTTGATGTAAGCCTACATGGTTGAGGAACTGCTAATACAGTATTATTATATGAATCTATTGTATCTAAATTCAGATTTATAACTTGAGTAACAGTATTAACAAATAGAGCAGTATTGGATCCAAATAATTTTGTGGCAGGGGGATGACTTAAAACATTTAAGTTGTCTATATCTACTTGTAACTCTATTAACGCTTGTTGAAGGGTAATAGAAGTAAGATTACCAATAGGAGTTACTGGTATATTATCGCTATCTAAGGATATCGTAGATGTACAACCTGGAGTACCTGTAACGACAAGATTTACTGTTCCAGCTAATGAATCTTGTATAAAACATTGTCCACCAAATCCAGGAGGAAATGGAGTAGAAAGTCCGCCAGGATTATTCGTTGTATAAACGATTAAACTATTGTTATCTATAAGAATAGATGTAATTACATCTCCACCTATTATAGTTCCATTTACTATTGAATCATTTATCCATTGTCCTAACTCTAGTGCATCATTTAATATTATTGCTTGCGAACCTGGAGAAATAGCACCTTGGAAAGTCGTAGGCTCCGCCCACCATCTAACATTTGCATGCAGATAAACTTTCTCAGGGGTTTTGTCTAACCGTTTGTTATAAACATCTATCATTACATCAGCTTTAGAAAATGTTCGCACAAGCCGAGCATCCCGGCAAAAAGAGTTCAGATTTATCTGCCGTGGCAGCTCTAAAAAAGAAAAAGAAAGGTGGCCGAAACCACCTAACTTATATTATATTAGAGAGTCACTGGATTCTTACCAGCTGCTTTTGCCATAGCACCAAGAACTGCTTCTGCATAAGCCTTTTGAGTACCATCAGTTGTATTTATTCCGATTGTAGTCAATAAAGGTGATATACTTGGAAGTCCACTCGAAGCCATACGATTATGACAATGTTGAACAGTGTAGATGTTATAAGTACCAGATGCAACAATTTCGTCACTGTAAGCAACGTGATTGGCACCCCAAGTCTTAGAAGAACTATAGCTCTTATAATGTTCTACTGCGTCATGCATCAATTTTAAATTACGACCAATACCCGCGCCTTCATTAGCAAAGCTAACTTCTCTACGAGATGTATCAGTGACAATGCTACCGTTCTCGGTAAGTGATGCTAAAATACTTGTACGCGTAGCAGAAAGTTCATCGTAAGCTGCAAGAGCTGGATCGATAGCCATTAGGAATATCATATCTGCAGTAGTTGTGGTACCAGCGAAAACATGCGTACCAGGAGCTGCAGAACAACTACCAGGTAATACATAAGGAACTATTTCTGCAGTCCCTAAAGCGATACTAAAATCAGCAAGCAATCTTGCTTCAAGAGCATTTAATGCAGCTTTCCTGTCAGCTGTTACCAGTAAATTAATGGGTCTACAGTATCTATCGTAACCTATAACAATAACATCATTTACAGAAACACCCGCTATGTTAATGCCTGTACCAAGACTAACAGCTGGACTGGCTCCATTATCTGGACCATCAGCTGTTGATATCGCAAGAGCAACTGCAATAGATGTTTGAGATGAGCCAGTTGATTGTAGATTAAAATCCTCCACTAAAGCTTTAACGACGTAATCTAATCTTTTAGGTACGGTATTATAACTTGTAGTAGTCCAATCAGGACTGGTATACCTACCATGTGCTGTAGGATGGTTATATAGAGAGCTGAACATATCTATACGATAACCTGTAGCTGACGCTTGAAGCACATAAGCTGTATTATTAACAGTATTAATGTCACCTACTAAAGTAGTAGGTGCTCCAAGAACCCAGCTACTTACACTACCTGCACTATATGCTTCTCCTCCAAAAAGAAGACCTTGAGCACAGGCTGTACTAATATACTGAGATTCTTCTGTATAACGAGGGGCCAACACACTCGCATCGCTGGATATATCTCTACGCATAATTACGCGTACAGGAGTACCTGCTGAAACCGTAGCAGGAAGACCTAAGACAGAACCAGTGTTAAAAACACCTGTTGCAGCTGTACCTGTTACAGCTACAGGATTACCTGAACCAGGCGCATCTATATAAAATCCAAATCCTCCTACTGGAAGATTAAGAACGTTAGTTGTTGCATTAAAAAGCCTAGCACCTGCAATAGGAACAGCTGTTCCTGCACGAGGTACAATTACTTTTTCTACTTCATGTTTAGTTACCATGATATAAGTTGTTTATGTTGTCTTGTCTGTTTGTGTCCTATTCATGCTAACTTGCATACCTAACTGGTCTTGCAAATCTTCTCTGGCTAATCCAACAGCGATATGAACTATTTCATCATGAAATGCTTCATCTATATCACAATGGATAGCAGGAGTATCTATTGTAGAATCACCATCTATATGATTGTAACCCCCAAAGAATACACGATTCGGATACTTTATGTAGGAGAGAAATACCTCCTTTATTGTGAATTGTGGTTCACCAAACTTATCTGTTGTGTCAAGATATAAGCTGTTTAGCTCGTCCTGGTTGAACCTGTTTTGAGAAGGCGGTAGTAAGTCTGCTGTCACGTCTGGGTCCTGATTTGAAGTTACAGGAAGAACGTAAGGATGTAGATATGTACTCCTACCGAAATTGGCAAGAACTCTGCGCCATAACCAACTTGCGTCGTTATACACAGTTTTTAATTTATCAGTTCTCCAATTTTTAACTTGCATCAATTTACTACATTCATGTTTGATTGCAGTTAATTGTGCATCTGTTAGAAATAGATACCGATAATATTGACCATTGATACTTTCTCCTAGCGCATTAAGTCGAACTTCATACCTACCATTGCCTAAATCAATAGGAATTACGGCAGGCTGAAGTTCTGGTGACTTAATGTGCAAGGAGCTTAATTGACTTATCCTTGTTTGATCTGTCTCGAATCCTCTGTTAGTAGTGGGATCTACTCCATATCTCTGTTTCAAGAAAATCCAAATACCTCTATTTAAATATTCATCTTTTTCCCACGTTTCGATGTCTGGACTATTAGAACCGCTAACTCTATCTAGCTCCAGCTCGAAATTGTAATGCATTTGATCTATTCTCATTCTTGCTAGCTTCTAGCTTTAGCAAGGCTTCTTAGGAGTTCTGCTTCTTCAGCGTATTCAGGTGCTATCAGAAAGTCATGAATTAATTTATCCTTAGATATCCACTCATATGTCTTTAAAGGAGTATCGTCTGTTTTAGGTTGAATCCAATAGTATCTGCCCTCGCGTGTACGTATCAGTCCTTTATTAATAAAATCTTGTACTTCAGCTGCTGCAAAGAACTCAGCTCTTCTAGCTGCATTCTTATAAACCTCATAAGTATTTGTAAACTTAATAAATGAGATTTCGTTGCGCCTAAAGTAAGTATCCAACCAATCATAAGCTTTATCCCTACTTAACTTAGCATCATCATTCCCAAGAGCCATAGCCCATTTAATTATAGCACTATCACTACTATTAAACACCTCTTCTAAGGCAGAAACAGCTTGATTGACTTTTCGTTTCTCGTTTATTCTAACACTATGTACCTCGGCATCGTCTACCAAATAATACAAGGCTCTCCTATTGGTTTTGAGATCTCCGTAACTATTGGCAATTTCATCATGAGCTCTTAATGTATAATACCAGATTTCATGAAGTGGATTGCTTAAGTCTAAGAATGTGACACTACCATCTAAAGGAACCTGACATTGTGGAGTACAAAAGAAAGGAATTTCAGATATTTTATCAGATGGATAAATTCTATCGATTACTCTGTTTGAATAATATCCAAAATCTTTACCGTGTTTATATTCTAAAATATGCTGAAGTAATACTCTTAATTTTCCTTTTAATACTTTCTCTCCCCATTCTGGATGGTATACCTGCTCATCATTATATGGATTATTGACCATAAATGCAAGTCCTGTATTAAGTCCAGATGCAGTTAAACCAGGTTTTAAATATCGCGTTGTTCCTGGAAGTTGAACTGCGTTTTCAACATCTTCCTCTACTTTGATAATACCACCATCTCTGTCTTGTAAAGCTTGCCCGGCAGAATTAACTTTTGCTTGAGCTTGCTTAAGCTTAAATGGTAATCTAATGCCTGGGTTTGGTTCTACCCTAATAATCGGTGCTTTTCTAACTTGTTGTGGCGATCCATCTAGTTCTGCTAACGGAACGCTAGCTTTAGATTTAGGAGCAGCCACTATTACAGCATCTGCTGTATCAGTTGTGTCTATTGTATCTATATCGTTGAGTACATCGACGTAATCAGAATCCATTGCCGCGGAATCGTTTGAATATGCTTTAGCTTTTGCCATTTTATTAATTTATGTTTCAAGAAAAAAACGGGCAACTCGAATGAATCGCCCGTCTAAACTTGGAGCCAATCTAACCGAAGGTTATTTCAGCTCGAACTATGAGAGGTATCTTGGTAGATACCAAGAGACAGAAGAATAGGATTTCTCTTTATATCTTGATGTCTTACTATTCATGGCGTTGAGTATGAATATATTCAATGCAAATAGAATAAACTCGTTAACTACTGTTAATTTGAGCTTATACTACCATGTCCACCATAGTTGGGCAGTAGGTGAAGCACCTACGCTTTGGTTGTCAACTTGTTGCATGAAAATAGAACCCATACGTGTTGGGTCAACTACCATCAAACCTGCAGATTTCTCACGGATCATTGAATATCCAGAGACACCTCCAGCTTGACCTACGTTATGTTAACTTACATTTTCATGTAAGACCGGACTATACCTTAATCCTTGTTAGGATTGTGCTATTATAGTCTCTGAAGCTTCTATTACTCATTTTAACGGTCCGTAAGCGATTATCTCTGTTTAGGGGTGTTACACCCTATAAAGAGCTATATCGTGTCTTTCCCGATTTATCGGGATGCCGATTGCTCGGCAAGAACATTTTAAAATGCGTTATAGCTTGCCTGCTGATTGTCCATTGTAAAGAATAGATCCATTTCTGCTTCTATTCAATCTTCTCTTTTGTTTCTGCTCTCGCACCTTTGTGGTTGAGAAGCTTTAGGAGTTTCCAGCAATTTAAGCACTGTTTTTAATTCCTTGTTACCAAGAAACTGGGCTAGTTTCTTAACCCGCCGTCAGTTATTGGGAGTCCTGACTTCCCGTCATAAGCTTTGTACTTCGTCTACACGGGCAATAAACTTGCCGTATATCGGACTATATCTTATCCTTAGAATTTTCCTTAGGATGCGAACTTTTAGTCTCTGAACTTTCCTCTAGACTTTCTCTTACCGATATCGAACTTTTAAACATTTGACGCTTTCGATACATAAACGTTTTAGCTTTAAAATAAAATAATTGATATAGCAATACTGTATCTATTCCACTACTATATCTTAAATCAAAATTTACAATACTATTACCGTTAGGAGTTATTTTAGAATCTACTAATTGCGAAAAATAACTTTTGATATCCTCTAGAAATAGATAGTTTCCTGCAAAACATACTGTAGTTTTTCCAGTATCTTTTCTGACGTGAACACACCCATCTCCATCGAAGTATCCTCTAATAAAATGTCTGACTAAACCTTTAGGTATTTTATTGAAAGGAATTCTGATATCGTTTGTCTTCCTAGGAGTACATCCTAGTTTAACTAAATCATTATACATCTTTTCACTTCTAAAAGCAATTTTACACATGGAACCTCCAGCAAATCCAGATTCTACAGCTGCTTGAATCCTAATTGGATGAGTGGATCCAACGAAATCTCTAAATGTTTCCACGTGCAACATATCTTTTTCGCTTAGATTCAGTTGAATAACTTTATTATTCTCAATTACACACCCATCGGCGTATAAAAACCCTAACCAGTATGCTGTATCCTGAGTATTAACCTTATTAAAAATACAATCTGTTAATTTATACCGCCTATCTCTTCTATTACTATCTATTTTTACATGATTGTCAATTAGATATTTTTTGATAGTCATTCTGCCAGTATTATAATGTTCGGCTAATCCTCGTAAGCTATGTTTATGTTCTGTATATCTTCTAATAAGAGCCTTGTCTAAAGGCTTAGCTGCTGATTGTTTATTATTCATTATTAGTCTATTTCTACTCTAATAACATCCTGTCTGTTGTTTCCGCTCTCGCACCTCTAAGAGGTAGACAGGCATTAAAAGTTTCCAGCAATTTGAACGCTGTTTACTTCCGTATTTCTACGAAAGGCGGCAAATACATTTACCGTTGTACGTGATGTGCCTTCATCTTAACTCATACTTTCATATGAGAGGAGACTATACCTTTACCCTTCAATTAAGTTAGGGTAGCCGCATTATAGTCGTTGAACCTCTTCCTTTACGGAATTTGGCTGCTGATTATCCATTTAAATTATATGCTGTATTTTCAACTTCATATAAATCCTACATTTTTTTCTGCTCTCGCTCCATTACACATGCCATTTCTAGCTTTGCTTTGGATTGTAGGCTTTAGGACTTCCCAGCAATTTAGCAGCTGATAATCCACTATGTTACCATATTGGACGACTATCACTTAATCATTTTTAAAATCTATTCTCTTTCGAGGTAGCTGGACTATACCTTAACCGTTGATTTCTCGTTAGGTTGAGCTATTATAGTCTCTGAACCTTCTAAATCTCCAAAATAATTTACGAACTTCTCTTTTTTCCTCGGTAGGCACATTTCACTATCAGTATACAAATACTCATATACTACTTTTACTTTCTTTGAACCGTTTATTGCAAATCGTTTATTGGTATCTGATATACCGTTTTTTCCGATTTGACCAAAGCCATTATAAGGTACTTTTTCTCTGATACTTTCAAGTACACTATATGTTTCTGTAAATCCTACCATTGGACTTTTTCGTTGTTCATTTTTATAAATATAAGTACTATTTGATATAAAACCGTCTCCGTCGAAGTAACCTCTTATGAAATGACTTTCCAAATCTACATCCAACACTGGAAACTCTAATGTATTACTTTTCCTGGGTGTTATACCGTGAGATATTAAGTCATTACATATTTCTTTTGAACCTATTGTTAAGCAGTACATATCAGCACAATTTGTATAACTTCCGTCACCATTTCTTACGCTAATTGGATGTTCGCTGCCTATACTTTGTTTAAAAGATTCAAGATGATCTTTATCTATTTCAGATACAGCTAATTGTAATTTGTGTCCAGTGCTAGTAACACATCCGTCGGCTGCAATAAATCCCAACCAATATGCTTTTTCTGGAGTATCTATTGTTTTAAAATAACTAGTATTTACATTATACTTTCTTGCCATAATTATTTTGAATTTAGCTTGGCTGCTGATCGCCCATTGTAAAAGATGATTCCACTTCTGCTATCATCTAATCCTTCCTGTTGTTTCCGCTCTCGCACCATTAAGGTCGGAAGGCTTTAGGAGTTTCCAGCAATTTAAGCTCTGTTTCCCTCTTTAGGGTCCCTCTTATTATGATTTTTGCTCGGGATAATCCCTTGTTTCCAAGAGACTGACCATCACTCTAGTCACAAAAATCTTCGACGCATTTGTTATCGTTAAGGCTCTTTATCCTTAACATCTTCAAGTTTACCATCCTTGAAGTTCAGACTATATCATTCCCGGTTCTCGGGATTAGGAGCTCTTGGAGTTTTCGTCTTTGCCTTTGCATTAAGACTACTTACTCTAGTCGTTGCACCTTTCTCACATTTCTGTAAGACTTGGCTCAGGATTGTCCTATTATCGGAGGAGTTTCCCTGAATTCACCTAATTCAATTATATATTCCTATATAAAGGGGCCGTTATTGACCATCGAAATATTATCTGTTGTACCACCTGTACCTTGTTGCTTACTATACCCGAAGTCTAGAATGTCAGCCCTCCAAGAGTCAATGGGTACATTGGTCTTGATGGGATGCATTTGCGGGCAATAGAAGCTGTTGTCATAAGCAGGATTTTCGAGAACCATAATCAGTCTCGCGGGTGGTGATTATCCACAGGCTCTTTATCCCGTGTTCTACACCTTTCTTTGTTATACGTGTAGTTTAGACTATATCATCATTCCGATATTATCGGAAGCAGGGCGCTCGTGTTAGCATTACTGTCTTCAGCATTACTTGTTAAGACTTGGCTATTAGTCGTTGCACCTTCAAAACTGTTTCCAGTTAAGCTTGGCTCAGGATTGTCTGCTGCCAGATTTTCCCTGAGTTCACCCTGTTTATAGTGGACATTATGTTAAAATTCCAGCTTGCTAATCCACTGTAAATCCTCTATACGTTGCGAACATATTTGTTAACATCAAAGTTCTTTATCTTTGATTTCTATACTTTCATTTGTTATATGTATAGCTCAGACTATATCATCATCCTATCTATAGGAGCAGGGCGCTCGTGTCTTCATTACTGTCTTCAACATTATTCGTTAAGACTCGGAAGTTAGTCGTTGCACCTTTCTCAATATTTCTACTAAGACTTGGCTCAGGATTTCCCGCTACCGGAGTTCCCCTGAATTCACCCTGTTTGCAATCTTGAATTACTTCAAGATGGTACTATCGCTAATACGAACCGTAATCCAAATGCCTGTACCCTTCTCCACTTCTAATGAAGTGGGTGTCAAGTGTCAAGAATGACGCAGAGTCACTCTTAATCATGCGGTCAAACATCTTTCTAACAGTTTGTTATCGTTAAGGCTCTTTATCCTTAACTTCTGCACCTTATTCTGTTATACGTGCAGCTCAGACTATATCATCACCAGATCTTAAGTTTTGGTAAACTAATCTGGGCAAGACGCTCGTGGACTGTTTGCCTTCGCCACCATGCGGTAAGGTTATTAAGTCTAGTCGTTGAACCTTCAATCCATTTCTGGAGAGCTTGGCTGCTGATTGTCCTCTTCAGGATGTTCCAGCAATTCATCTTGTTTAACGTGAACCTTTATATTACCTAAATATTTCTTTGGAATCTTATATAACATTGTTTCGTGTAAGTGAGGTGAAATCAAGTCTACAAATCTAGAAGCTGACTTAGTTTTTATATATACCGTAGTAGAACATTGTACATGAGCGTCTATATCAAATTTACTCTTTAAGAATATACAGAACATTTCTAACTCTGATGGATCGAAACAATGACACGCTATACCAAAAGTATTACTTGTTTTATAACCGTCATCCATAAAATGAAATGTTAAACTAACTACAGTATATTCCTGAAGTAACTCCTCCGTGATTCTCCTTGTTCTGGTTCCGTCATGATTTAAAATATAAACCCTATCGTACAAGAAGTCTAGATAGTCACAAGCTTTTAATGTTACCTCGTGAGATTTATGTCCATCTTTATTAGTTCTAAGATGTTTAGTACCTACTAGATTTTTAAACAATTCCATTTTGTAATTCAAATACTCTTCTTGCTTAATACCATGAACAATCGTACCAGACGCCTTCCATGTATCCTTTCTCCTTCGAAGATGTCCATCACCTAACAGGTGACCTATGAATGCTTCGTGGGAATATCCCGTCAAAGGCTCACATCCTGAATAATATTCTGTAGGTATATGCTCCAGCTCTAGTTTCTTTCTGAAGTTATTGACTGAATCTACTGGAATATTTAGTTGAGTAGCTATACTACAATTATCTTTTCCTTCAGAATGTAATCTAGTAATTTCACCTTTATATACATCAAATGTCACAATAGGTTTATTCGTGTACAAATTCTCATCTTCTAGAAAGCACTTCCATTTACTTAATGATGATTCGCTGCACTCTAACTCCTGTAAGATGTCTGTATCAGACATATTTCCATTAAGTAATTCTAAAAGACGCTCTCTACAGGATATATACTTATAGTGACTAGCGTACTTTGAACCATTTACTGTTGCTAATCGAGTTTGTATTGTTCTCAAAGAAGCACCTGTTATTTCAGCAACTTCTTCTTCGCGAAATCCTCTCTTAAGAAGATTTTCTGCAATTTTTCTTACCCGATCGTATCTAACTACTTCTTTTCGTTTCGCTTTTTTTTCTGCTTTGTCTGTTTTATTCGGAAAAAGGTTTAGTCTATTTCTCCAAGTAGCTATTTGTGACGGTCGAACATTAAGCGCATTTGCTATTTCTAAATCACTAATTCCTTGATTGTGCAATCTAACGAGTTCTGATTTAGAATTTAAAAACGTGATACTTGCTTTTTTATCTTTACTAGGAAGTAGATTATGTTTAAGTCTATGTCGTCTGATCGTAGGCCTGCTACAATTTAAAGCTGTTGCCATTTCGTACTCGCTTAGACCTTTGTTATATAATTCCAAAAATTCATTCTTATCCATATTGATCTGTTTAATTGTTCATCATCGAACAATAACAAATATACAAATAAGGTTTAACTTCAATTCCTCATTTACTCAAAAAAGTTAGATATTTAGGTAGTGAACGTCGATTCACGTCCTGCTGACAGGACTATTTTTTGCTCGCCTTCTGAAATTTTCAACTTGTTATCATAGAGGTCTTTATCTCTATATCTACAGCTTCCTTTGTTATTCTGTAGTTCAGACTATATCATCATCCTATAAATAGGAGCAGAGCGCTCGTGTCTATTTTACCTTCGACTTTACGTTAAGGTTACTTTAGTTAGTCGTTGCACCTTCCTTATATTTCTATAAGGCTTGGCTCAAGATTACCTACTTCTAGGCTTTCCTTGAGTTCACTCTGTTTTCATCTTTACATTACTGTAAAACGGGACTATTATTTTATCCTTCAAAATCGAATCAAACCAATCCTCCATTTCGGAAAGAGTCATGTTACCATTATGCTGCAGAACCCAGCCAGACTTTAAAGTCTCGCGAAGTCCACTTGCAGTATAAATTTGGTAACCCTCTGGTGAATACATATTACTTGACTCTTGGCCAAACATTAGTGTATTCTCGCAATTACGATAAAGCTCATTAAGGGCTTCTGAATCTAAAATAGACATAAAGCGAACGATTGGTAATCCTTCTGCTTTAGGCCTTCCTAGAGAAGTCCACATGTGCTTAATGGAGTCTGCATACCTCCCAAGATCGTTAGAGCTTACAGAAGGGTCACCATCGGCAAATGCCTTAGCTTTCCTTGCTGCTTTATCACTCAATTCAATCTTGACGGCATGCTGTTGTACTTGCTTTATATTAGCTTACACTTTCATGTAAGAGTAGACTATACCTTGTATCTAAGATACCTGCCATTATAGTCGTTGAAGCTTTCTCGAACTTTTTCGAGACTTGCCTGCGGATTTCCCAATCTTCTTTTCTTTTACCATACCGAGGTAGTTATTCTCGCCATTATAACATTGCTATTATAGCTTGGTGTAAGAAGCTTAAGGGAGTTCCCGTCAATTTCGACAGTTTATAGAGAGCCAATTTAAACCCTCTGATTGAAAAATACTGTAAAACTGGAATCCACCAAAATCTTGGTTAGATTCATTTGCTACAGAGCTAGATACTTTGTTCCACTCTCCACCTTCTTGCAAATATTTCCTAGGAAGGAAGTTTGCGGGGTCGTTTGTGGTAAGCATTACTCTATATTGGTATTGGTTAGGACCAAGCCTACGATAACGGCGTGAACCATCTGTATTGTGCATAACACGCAGACGGTATTCGTTACTTTGTGGCTGGATAACATCAGAAATATTAAACCAAGGCTTATCAACTACGATGTCAAAGACACCGTTGTTAATGCCTGGTGATGCATCTGTGTTAACCACTTTTGTGATCCTAGCTTTGTGAGCAGCTCCGCCTGAGAGTTCCCAACGGAACCCGTGCGAGCTGATCTTCTTTACTTTGCCTTTCCTTGTGTTAACTTACACTTTCATGTAAGAGCAGACTATATCTTAATCCTTTCGGATTGACTCTTTTAGTCGTTGAACCTTGTTCATATACCCTATAAGCCATTTTAAGCGCTTCTAAGCGACGATATTCTTTTCCAAGTATTATACCCTATTATTAAGAATAATGCCTTAGAGGTCATCTATGAGGCTCACAGAGCATTTTAGAACCTTGGCTGCTGATTACCCATTATTCAACACTTAGGATTTCTCCATATGTCATCTCTTTGTTTTTTCTGCTTTCGCACCTTCACAAGTCATTTCTGCTTGCAGTGGTAAAGAGCTTTAGGGTTTTCCAGCAATTGAAAGTCTATTTATAACTCCCGATTTCTCGGAAGCTGGCCTGGCATTCAAGCCTCAGTCCAGAGGCGCCTTTAATCTTTCAATTAAAGCTGGATCATACCATCATCCTTTATAGGATGGAGAGATTATGATCTCTGAACGTCTTCCTTCTTTAAGGAATTTCGCTGCTGATTATCCATTCTAGAAGATAAGTCTATTTCTACTCTTACCTCATCCCTTTACTTGTTTCTGCTCTCGCTCTATTTCTAGCAAAAGGGCTTTAGGAACTTCCAGCAATTTACTCTCTGATTTATCCCTATATTACTATAAGGAGGCACGACTGTTTCATGCCTACTAAGGGCTTACCGTGATCAGTTTGTTAACCTTAAGGCATTTAACCTTAAGCTCTGCACTTTTTGTTAATCCTATGTGTGCAGCTCAGACTATATCATCTTCTCTACTGAGAAGTCCTGCGCTCGTGTCCATTTCACCTTCGTCTTTACGTTAAGGTTACTTTGATTAGTCGTTGAACCTTCAATCCATTTCTGGAGAGCTTGGCTGCTGATTGCCCCGGATTAGGGTTTTCCAGCAATTCACAGGATTCTAACATTAATATTACTACTAATGCGGCCAATTTAATTAGCGGTCTGTGGCTGCGAATATTTGTGCGTCAGTTTTGTTATCCTTGAGACTCTTTATTCTCAAGTTCTACACTTTTATAATACCTATTTGTGTAGCTCAGACTATATCATTCCCGATTACTTGGGATTCCGCGCTCGTGGAGAGATTATATACTTCAACCGAATTGTTAAGTGTCACTCTCTAGTCGTTGAACCTTCACACTATTTCTAGTGAGCTCGGCTGCTGATTACCCAGGTTTAGGGCTTTCCAGCAATTCACGGAATTTGCTATTAACATTACTGCTAATAGGGCCTGTTTAAGTGGTTATATTTTATATTGTGATTAACCACCTAAGTATCCAAGCCAACATTGATCGTGTGTTATCCTACAAACATTTAATTTGTAGTTCTATCCCTTCTTGTATACGGATAGTCCAGACTATATCATCATCCAACCTTTAAGCAGCGGTCTACATAAGTTGGAGCAGTGCGCTCGTGTTCCTTTATTGTCTTCAGCACCACCTGTTAAGACACAATGGATTAGTCGTTGAACCTTCCCAATATTTCTACTAAGCTTGGCTGCTGATTACCCCATCGGGCTTTCCAGCAATTCACACTGTTTATCATTTTAGATTACTCTAAAAGCGAACATCTTCAATATTCGTAAGATTATCCAATTGTTATCACTAGGCTCTTTATCCTAGTTTCTATAGTTTCTTTATCTATAGTTCAGACTATATCTTCATCCCTTTCGGGAGCTCTGCGCTCGTGTCGATTTACCATCTTCAGCACTATCTGTTAAGACTCCATTCGTTAGTCGTTGAACCTTTCTTACATTTCTGTAAGACTTGGCTGCTGATTATCCATTAGGACTTCCCAGCAATTCACAGAGTTTTTATACTAGTATTACTACTAGAGGAACCAATAATCTTAGTTCCGAACAGTTTGTTATCGCATGTGCCTTTAACACATACATCTATACCTTTATATATACGTATAGCTCAGACTATATCATCATCTGTCTTTATAGAACAGATGTTGCGCGCTCTTGTCACTTTACCATCTTCAACATTACTTGTTAAGACTCCATGTGTTAGTCGTTACACGTTCTCCCTATTTCTAAGAAGCTTCGCTCGGGATTATCTCTTTATCTCTCGAGACCTCCCCCGAATTCACGCAATTATCATTATTAGATTGCTCTAACAAGGGCCTCCTATGAAGCCTCGTGCAGGTGCATCAAATTGTTATCGTTAAGGTTCTTTATTCTTAACTTCTGCATTTTCTTTATCCTATATGCAGTTCAGACTATATCATCTCCAACTATGGAGTTCCGCGCTCGTGGAGGTATCATATTCCATTTAAGGAATGTTCCTCTAGTCGTTGAACCTTCAATCTCATTACTGAGAAAGCTTGGCTGCTGATTATCCTGGATTCGGACTTCCCAGCAATTCACGGAATTTGCTATCAATGTCTCCATTGAAAGGGGCTAGCACTTTAACCCGTCACTTCGCCTGTTACCATTAACCCATCGGTAATCTTAGTACTTTTGATTTTAGGCAAAACTTTTGCTTTTGAAAAATCAACTGTATTCATTGTAAAAATTTTAATAATAGACTAAGCTATAAACTTAGTCTCCAGTGTATCTTCTTTAAGATACATTTATAGTGTATCTAAGTGATACACTGTCAGTACGTACTTCCAGAAATTAATACATTAGATCATCGCTAGTCACCTGTCTATTAGACAGCTGTCTTCTAGGTGCTATAGCTTGCGATCCGGACTTTGGTTTCCCTTCCCCTTTCTTGTTTACCATAGAAAGTATCTTACGAGTCACTTGCGTACTCGCATCGACTTGTTCCGTATTGATAAAGCCTCCAGAGTTAAGATCAAAGTTAGTGTTCAACCAATCGAGATATACTTGATAAAGTTCCGGATTGGACTTTATCATTGCTTCTTTTGCGTACCAAACCGGTGCATACGAACCATCATCCATCTGAACTTCTGAATATTGCTCCTCGAGAATAGCTTGCTTCTTTTGGTTATTCCATGTTCTTTTAGATAGAATATTTTGGAATTCATTATGCCATACTTCCGCTTCGTACTCTCTTTGTTGGTTGAATTGATCTTCTCGTTGTTTTAGTTGAACAACTCTCTGTTCTTCACCCTGCTTGATTTTATTGAATTTATCAACGAAATACTCACGTGCTTCTTTAGATCTGCTTTCTCCTTCTAATCCATTTATAATTTCATTTACATCTTCTTTTACTTTTCCTAACCTAAATCTGTGAGCTGTATTATTAGGATCTAGTCCTTCTCTTAAATAATCTTCTAGTATTAATCTTTGATTCTCATCAGTATTGATGTCAAGGTTTTCGTAGTTTTTGATTTGTTGTGTAACATTACGATACACAGGCAAATTGGAATTCTTACCACCCATCATAAAATAATCAAACTCTTGCAAGAGTTCAGGATTATTAGAATACTGGTTACGCATTGCAGTAATCAAATCCTGCCTTTGTATATCCAATGTTTGCTGTTTGAACTTATCTAAAGTTTGAGCATCTAATTCACCTTCGAAGTCTTCTGGAATGTATAATAATTGTTCTTGTCTCAGGATATCCAATAAAACGTTTCCGTCCATTGTACCTTCCTGAACAGTATCATCATTATCATCTTCAGTACTTTCTTCTGATTTTTCAGTCTCTTCTTCAGATTGTTCAGTATTCTCCTCCTCTCCTTCCTCCTCATTGAGATAATTCTTCTCGTCAGGGTTTTCCTTTGTTTGCCTTTCTATACTGTCAAAGAACTTTTCTAAATCATTACCACCATCTAATTTCTCCTGTGTTGAACCTTCGAAACCTTCAGAAGAAATGTTCTCATTGGACTTACCTTGAAAATTTTCACTTCCAGTAGTCTTTTTCTTTTCTCCTTTCTGTACGGCAGCTTGTGTTTGCTGCGCAATAGCAACTTCTAAATCACTATCATCATAAGAAAAGTCGAATGCACTGTCATTGTTCGTCATTCTTGCTTAAATTTAGTATTAATTTATATACAGGTTTCCCTTGGATTAAATATACCTTGGAATTTTAGAACTTCCATGGCCTATAGGTATATTTGACTTCTTTCAAATATAAACTGTTCCATTACTTATTACTCTTCCTATACTTAGTATAGATTTGGATACAGCAACTGCATTAATAACGGAGTCAACTAACACAGAACTGGCATCGAATACCTGATAATCTTTTATATCATAGAACTTAGAGTCTGATAAATCATACGCTCTATCCTTTTCAATGCACATTTCAAATAATTCATCACTCACAGTTGACTCTCCTGCGTTCAATAGCAATTGATATGGTATAGCTGCTAAAGAAGATACTATAGCATTATAAGCTGGATGATTATTATCGTCGTATAATTTGTTCATAATTTTAATCCATGTATAACCTCCTCCTATCGTTACACCATCTCTCAACGCAGACCTTACAGCTAAGACAGCATCCTCTATTCTAGTATATGTTTCTTCCATTTCTACTCTAGTCTTACCTCCTACATTAATTACAGCTATTCCTCCTATTAGATTAGCTAATCGTTTGTTGTAGAATTTGGCATCAGACTTTTCTAAATTACCTACTTCTATCTTCCTTTGTATATTTTTAACTTCCTGTTCTAATGCTTCTTCGTCTACTGTACCTCTAAATAGACATGAATATTTTTGATTAACCAATACTTCTTCACACCAGCCCATCATATCCTTAGGTGATTTACTTTTTGTATCTACATCAACAATGAATCCTCCAGTGACTATAGATATATCATTCATTAGTTCAATTTTTCTGTCACCAAATCCATCATGTTCTACTATCATCATTGGACGAGGACTATACTTCATCAAGCCCTGTAACCTATTCAGAGCTGTAGTAGCTATGTCATCTGCAAATATCAAGATAGGAATAGGGTCTCCTGTGTCAGTCGTAGCTAGTCTAACATATTCCGCTATATCGTTATAATCCCTGATTATTCCATCAAATATCAATACATAACAACCTGTGTCTGCGTGGAACTCTAATTTATCCATGTCAGTACACATAAACGGCGCAAAATAACCCTTATGTAATTTCATTCCTTTAACCAGTTCTACATCAGTCACGTAATTTTGCGTACGTTTGGGTTCTATATCTGCATAAACTCCAACTTCTTCTATAATGTCACGAATAAGCTTACCTATATATGGTTCGTTCGACGATATCCCTGCAAGCTTTTCTATCACTTCAAGAGAACCTTCAACGGGGAATGAATGATTACGTATCTGCTGAACAACATCTATCATAGCTTCATCGGCATACCTGTTAAACTCCCAGGAACTCATCCCTTTGTTAAGTAATTCGAATCCTTGTTGTATAATGGACTGCGCAAGTATACAAGTTGAAGTTGTATTGTGTGTTACTATATAGTTATCTGTTATATATAACTGGTCTGGATTAGATACCTTAATACATTGCATCTCAGTTTTTTCACCCTTAGGTAGTATCTTTTCTATTGAATCTCCATACTTACAACCCTTTAGTTGTGTTATACGATAAATAGAGGTATTAGAGTGAGAATCCTTATCTATTATATGATGTAGCTTATTACGAGTAGCTATGCCTAAACCTCTACATAGTTCTAAAAATCCATCTCTTAATTCTATGCTTTCTGTGCAATACTCGAAAAGATTTCTATTATTAATATGCCCGTCTGTATCTATTAATCCTTGTAGTAATTGCTTCCTCTGTTCTAAACTAGAATATAAATACTCTTTTGGTATAAATTTAGTAGAGGATAAAGTTCCTAACAGATACGGGTCTACTGGCAAGACTTTAACAGAAAAATCTACATAAGTTCTGGGTACGAAAAAATTATGTCTCTTGTATCCTCTATTATCTATCTTTTCTACTGCATTGCTTTCTATAATATCCTTTAGTGATAAAGTCTTGTTTATTCCTTGAATAGTAGTGATATTCCATAAATGGTCTTCACAACATTCTACAATCCTACCGTATTTAAAATGAACCTCATATATCTCTTTCTCTCCTTTAGGAAATATACCTTCGATTATTTGCGTAGAACCGTTTGTTCCACATATCTCCTGTCCCATTTTGAGACTTCCCATATCCACAAATCCTTGTGGAGTCAACACCTTTGAATATAAGGGCTGCGGTCCGTCGCCTGAGGCTTCTACAGTCTTCTGTGCTGACTCTCTAACAACTTGAATTGCCAGCTCTTCTACTGGATTTGTAGATTTAACTTGCTTAGCTACTGTCACACCATCCTTTGTAAGAACGGGATATCCTTCCGTATCGTCGAAATCACGAAATTTATTAAACATTACTGTTTTACCCTTTGTTCCTAATGTAATTTTTACTGTATCTACCAACAAGTTTACACCTGATAATAACTGTTCTTGAACTGTTATCTCATTCATAAGTATTCATTAATATTTCTGATAGTCTATCTGTATGGATGTATAAATCCTCACCTTTGTTAATACGTTTTATTTCATCCTTAGTTAAAAATGTTTCTATCATCTTGTTGAATTCCTTTATCACTCTAACTAAACACACATCTTTACTCCATCTTGCATAGGAATTTTTCTTTAGTAATTCTCTATATTTAAAAGTATCAGTATACAAGTGTAATACAGACATCGAGCCTGGTAATACCCTCTTTTTACCTTTAAATTTATAAGCTACCTCAAACGCACCTGAACTAACTTGAGCACTAACAACTAATTCTATATTGTCTTTATGAGTATTTAGTACATCTAATATTTCTTCTCCAATCCATAAATCTCCACCCTCAGATGAAATATAGACTGTAATATTTCTGTCAAGAGGTATCTTATTAAAACTATCAATGAATTTCTCATAGACCTCCAATATTAATTCCCCTTCTATTCTTATTATTTGATTTTGAATCCTATTCTCCATATCTATTAAGTTGTTTTACTGTTAGCTTTTGCTTTCTCTATTCTTTCCTTTGTAGCTAACTCTGTCATTTTCATTCTGGCATCTGACTGCCTATCTAATTCTTTATCAGAAGCATCTGCCATTTTATGTTGATTCTTTGTAGCTATTTCATCTGCGTGTTCTAGTTTACGTTGCTCTAACTCTTGAGACCGTAACTCTGCTTCTGTTTTATTCTTAGCTATTTCATGTAAAAACCTTTCATACTCTGTTTGCTTCTGTATCAAATCCATTTCGCCGGAATTGTCGGCATCTTCCTTCATATTAAAGGATGTAATCATATATTTACCTTTAACATGTTCTCTTGCTTCATCTAACTTACCCTTCAAGTAAATCTCATCGAGTCTTGCTTTCTGTAAGTCTTCCCTTAACAATGCTTCTCTTTTTAGTTGTTCTTCTTGAGATGCTTGTTGATTTTGTTGCATTTTCTCTTCCCTCTTAGCTATGTCGTCTTCTATTGTTAATAGTTCTTTTTTGAATTGATTCAGGTCATCCGTTTGCATCAAATTAATCAAGGTCGAAAGATTTGCTTTGTCATTTTGTATTAATGCATGTGCTAGACCATAACCCTGTTCCAATATCCTATGGTTCTTGGAATTGTTAGAGAATTTAAGTAAATATTCATCTTCTAAGGATACATTTCCTAAATCCAATACAGCTATCTCTTCATCGTTAAGAAATCCCCTAATCTTTCCTGTAGCTCCATTCAACGAACTTATCATCATTTCCATATAACCTTGCATAATATCTTCCCACAGTACTTCATGACCACTGAATAAAGATTCAGTGATATTCATACTATGAGCAGTCTGTCTTTGGTTATCAGTTGCAGTTTTATTTGGGGTTGCTTGAGCCAAGCGTTGAGGGGACATTCCTACAGCTTCTTCGAGATTGGATTCTACGAAGTGCAATAAATTAATATAGTGGTCTATTGTCTGACTGTTAGTGGCATCTACTCTCTCCGCTACTTTAAACGTATTAACAAATGCACCACCTTTACTATAAGAAAGGGGATTATAAGGAATTAAACCTTGGTCCTCTGCCATCTGTAATGTTCTCTTTAAACCAAAGTTTTTATCTATCATCAACGTATTGAGAAATGTAAGGATACCTTTGTCCTGAGTAATCATTTTAAGAAGCTTGGACATTACCACATAATATAGTTTTTGCCAAGGCATTATCCTATCCATAGTAGATACAGTCGTAGCATTTCTGCTATTATGTACATAACCAAAGATAGGTAATTTAGATTCATAAGGACTTAATAAGGATTGATAAGCATGTTCTAATGGCTCTATCTCAAAATACATGTTACTGTTAATTCTTTTACCTTTCCATACTTCACTAATCCAACTTTCCTCAAAAGAATTGTAACCACTATTCTCATCATACCATACTCTCTTGACTTTAGGCTTAGCGAATAAGTCTGTTGAGTCTCTCTCAGTCTTGGCATTTGTCGGTATTACAAAATCTTCATCTACCACTTCTTCTTTTAACCTACCGTATTCATCAGTAAATGTATACTTACCTACTTTCCTGAACGACTTCCAATAAACAGTATAAACTGATACATAATCTTTTCGTTGTGTACTATTATCAGCGTAAAGTCCAGGACCTATTATGTTCCCTCCGGTAGAACCACCATTTTGAGGGATGCCTTGTACTTTACCTTCAGCTATCATTGCTCCATATGGGTCTAATTCCGGACCAGACGGATACATTCTGGATGCTGTTTTAGCTGACCATGAATCTGCTTTTACCTTATCTCTTGTATGGAACATTGTATCACTTGTACCATAGGAGCCTGAGCCATCATAAGCAAATACCCTTAGATTATCTACATCTTTATTGCTCATCTTATCACCATATAAATCCAGCACTTGACCTATTGTCATATGCTCTTTATATCCAGCATAATCTGATAAATGAATAAATGGATTATCTGGAGACTTATGATAAAATACGTTTAGAGGATTCAGTTGTCTTACTCTTGGCAACTTATCATCTCTAATAAATGCTATCTCCACCAACTCTTTACCTGCGATTACAGCATCTCCAAATGTCTCATTTTTAAGCCACTTAATCTTGTCTTTATATATAGACATCCTAAGGAGTTTACTTATGGTATTTTCTTTCTCTGTCAATTTGGTTTGTGTACGTGCTTTAATTTTATCAATGTCTAGAATTTTAGCGTACTTTTTTTCTAACTCTTGACGGAACACATCCATCTGTCGTTCCTGTTGATTGGGATCTATCTCTTGCGATTTAATCTTAAGTTCTAATTCAATCTCCTTAGATATCATCTCAAACTCTTTTTGAAATATAGAGTCTAAATATTTTCTGTATTCAAGTTCTTCTTCCAACAACACTTGATTCATTGCATCAGGAGAAAGATTGACTATATTAAAATTGAAAGGCCTAGCGGATTCTTCTCCTTTAAGTGTAGAATATACATTATGAGCTTTATTATAAGCTTCAACGTATTTCTTACCTGTGTTCTCATCAACACCTAAATTTTGACAGATAGACCTATAATCTTCTTGATCTAACTGAGAGTTGACAAGTCTATAAGCTGCAGTCATTCTCTGCAAATCATCGAATCTTTCATAGTTAGATTCATTGATAATAAAGTCTACACAATCAACTCTCCATTGTTTGTCTTTCCTATTCGTCTGTAGTTTTTGTGAGGGAAAATTATTCATTGATTATTATTTAATAAAGCTCTGGAACTAAATCGTCCTCCTCATATTGAGGTACAAAATGCATATCCTTTTTAACTCGAGGACCATCATTAGTATTAAATCTACTATCAAAATAATCCATTAGTTGATTTGTCATATCATCTACATATTCTTTGTCTGCGGTACCCGCTTCTTCGTCATATCTCTCCCTAAACTGTATTATACCTCCCATTAATGCGAGGGAGCTATCAAGATTAGTTTGTCTATTATAATTAATTAATTGGTCTATAATAAACTCATCCTCTAACATATCCAAGTTCCTCTTTCCCATTATCTCTATCACTTGATCATCACTGTTTACTACTTTTTTAGATGGATGTCTGTAGTCTAACCATTCATTTAGATACTGCTCTCCAAATGTCTTATGTCTCTCACTAGCCATAGAGTGTCCGAATTCACGTAACAATGTTTTACTGTTGGGCAAATGCTTCCTGGTAACCATCATTGGAGAGGGCATTAACCTGTGAATAGCATTTCTTTTGGCAAAATAATCCAAGACACCACCGTCTTGATCGTTCTCCACAGTAATCTGAGCATTATAGTACATACTCAATTTCATTAATATACGATGCAAATAATCTAAAGGTCGTTCTGCTGCTCTACCGAAATATGTAGCTACTATCTTTTCTACACCTATTACATCTGCATACTTAGGCGTTTTAAGCACTATAACGGCATTTAGAGAGTCTCCACCAGCTGTATTCTTACCAATCGGATCTACTGTTATAATATACGCATCGTTCGGCACAACGCCTGATACAGTCTTAGGATGCTCGTAAACTAATAGACAACCTTCTCTATTAGAGAGATCTACGTCCATATTTAAGATAGGAGTTAATTTGTGGTCTAAGTCTGGTTGAAACTCTATAATCCCATTAGACCTTTCTATTAAAGTACCTGCCACTCTAAACTTATCAAATCCCCCTTTAGACATCTTTAGTTCGTTTCTACGGGCTATTAAATCAGCTGTGTTGAATACGCTACCTGTTGTGATGAGGAATGCTTCAGACGGGGTTTTGCATCGCTGAGTTAGAAATTGATTATAGTCCTTCTGTTTACCTTTAGGTGGTAGCTTACTCAGCCTTTCTTTGTTCAGATAAGCTTCTGCGGCCCAGAAAAAGGCATTGCCCATTCTGTCAAGACCAAGATATTTTTCTCCCTCTATATTTACATATGAACCAAAGTTGGACCACATGTCACATATGAAGTATCCACACTTCTTCTCTGTTTGCTTATACTCGTATATGTTGTCAAATGATGCGACTTCAGCCGCATCTGGGTTATAGAATATTCCACTGAATGGTTTAGTACTTCCTTCCTTTCCTGAAGCTAAAAGCATACTGCCACCTGTATTAGCGCCCCATACACCATTAGCTATATACGTATGTGTCTTTCCAGCTGTCAAATTATAAACGTCCTGCTCACCAACAAATTCAACTTTCTTCACTGTTTCAAATCGAACTCCTTCTATATCAGTAAATTTGACTCTATGACTAGTTCCTTTCCACGACATATCTCTTTCTACCTTTACTACTCTTTTGGCTTTACAACTTTCTATCTTTAAACTTGGGATTTGGTTCAACCTATCTTGTTTTTCTTTTGGTAGGAGTTGTATATTTTGTTGAAATCTATCAAGGCTTGATTTGTCTGCTATTACTAATCTATAATAAGGATTTTTGTTTTTTATTCTCCTTCCATTAACAGTTCCACCATATTCTGTATAAACTTTTATTTTTTGTATAGATCCATGTATACCAAGCTTTACCAAAGCATATTTAACTTCTTCGATTATATTTTTGTAAGCTGCGGTTAATATAATTCCACAGCTTTCATAACCTTTGTGCGATGCCTTACGTAATACATGACCATCCGCATCAAAAAATCCTCCTAGCAGTTCACAAACAGATTCTTTGTCGTACTCATATAAATTTTTTGGTAATGTCTTATCTCCTTTTATTTGTCCGAATATACCTAATTCACGTAACTGTGGACAAATACCTCGTACTCTATAAATCTTACATTGTCTATTACATTTAGTAGTATACTCTTTTGCTAAACTAACATCAAAATTTGACTCTAAATAATCAATCACCTCTTTGTCACAATTAGTAATAGTAGGTGTTGCATTAATACCATACGAACCGTCCCCAATAAGAAGACCTATTAATCTTGGATTCCACATTTTCTTCGTACCGAATATTGGTATTTCTTCAATAACGGCTAGTTGTTCACCTATCTTTATCTCACCAGCTTTTCTGTAATCTATTTTCTTATAATGACCTGTTGTAATTCTTTTTTTTTCTACATATTTACGAATAGCATATTGATAGTCTTTGTGTGACCACATTAACGGATGATCAATACTACATTTGATTACTCTACCCATATTGGTAGTAATATGAACACATTCTTTTTTAGCCGGTGGTTTAATCCAAGTTATAGGTTCGTAAGATATATTTTTTCCATCAAAACCTAGTATCCCATCTTCTTGCTGAATGTCTTCAATATTTATTAATTTTCCAAGGCTTGTATAAACTTTAGTTCCTTTTTGATGACACCCGTAAATGATCCCAAGACCCTTAAAAAGGGAACCTGCTTTCATTGATTCCCGTGCAAATATCCAAGCTTTATCCAGATTCGCTATTTTCCCAGATTCTTCAAAGTAGAGTCTTTGTAAACCCTCTCCAGAAGCTGCATCGTCCTTAGATAATGACATAGTAAAAATAGTAGACTGTCTTCCCTTTTTACCTTTGTGTTTTGTATTAAACATTCCAAATGTAAAAGAGAATTGGCTCTTCGTCACTTTAGGTATCTCGTGTTTCCATCCACCATTAGTCTTAGGATCTCCTGGATCGTTACGTCCAAATGGAGTAAAGTCAGTCAGGTGGTCTATAATCGGCATACATTTCTTAGCACATTTAACAGCATCCGTATCGTCAGAACTGTGTGCTTCCGATGCTATTCCCACACGAGAATTGTTGCTAAAAGCAGTGATCCAAATAGCGCCAGCAGCTGACTTAAAAGATAGCCCTTTTCTCCGGGATTTCAGTATCGACAAACTCTTTCTATAATCTAAAGGTAATCCAAACTTTTCAGGTACCTCTCTAGCCTCTAATTCCTTATATAAATAATAGTCCATTGCTAGAAAGTTAGGAAATGCTTCTACATCTAAAGGCTTCCCGTCTGACAGTATTATAATCTTCTTTATCCTTGCATAGTTCAAGTAAAAATAAAACTCTCCCGATATCCTAACCCCACAGAGCTTCCCATCTACTACAGGCTCATACCCTGTCGTTATCCTTTTAAATTCCTCCTTCCAAAAGTCGTTATACGACTTCGTCCCCTTTATATGCTGCGTATAACTAGGCTTAACCCTGGTTCCCTTGGTACTCTTCTCTGACTTCTCAAAAGCTATAGCAGTAGGTCTGAATACGTCAGAATCCCTGAAATACAAATAATCCCAGTGCAAATTAGCAACGGGATCTTCATAAGATAATTGACTTACAGTTCCATATAAGTCTTTGTTTCTTATTAACCAATGAGTAGGAATTGAAGAGGTGATATCTGCAAGAGATATTGGATATGCTACTTTTGGATTTATTATCAGTTTCTCCTTTTTTGTTGGAATTAATTGACCTATTTCATATTCCATTTGCATTGCTTCCAATTCATATACCGATCTATATCCCTGGTACGCTTCTGGTACTCCTCTCATTTTATTGTAGTTGTTTAGCTAACACAAAAGCAAAACTCATCATTATAAATACTAGCAACGTTATCATATAAATGTGATATCTATTCAAAATTGAGTTTGTCATAGCTTGTGTTGAATCTTTATTATCAGATATATTTACTTCGTTAACAGGTCTATTGATTATTTGTAGTGTCTTTAACTTATCTAACACTTCGATATCTTCACTTGCATTATTACAGCTTTCTTCATCACCATTATTATTCTCAACAATATCCTTTATATCTTCTAATTTCTCATCTATACTTAGTCCTATTTTATTCATCTCAACTTCTAATCTGTCTGTATTTAATTGGATTTCTGTAACTAGTTGGTCTAAGGAAGTCTTGATGTCAGAATGAAGAGATTCCTCAACAGAGGATCGTATACAGTCGTGTGCCAGAAGTCTTGATTTGTACTCTATTCCTATGTCATTAATCTGAGTCGCAATGGTGTCTAATCTCGCGATTATCTGATTAATTTCCAGCATTCTCATTTGTCTCATCTCATTTGTTCCGTTCATTGTATTAATTAAATTCCCCTCTCTCTCGACTTGCTATAAAGTCGTCTATGATATAGTTCTCTATCCTTTCCTTTGAGTCTACAAGTTTCAACATAGCTTTCTCCACCTTTGATCTAAGATTTATAATAGACTCAACAGACTTCTCTATCTTTGGAATCAAATCTGCACAATTCTTTATAAGTGTAAATTGTTTATCTTGAAGTGTGAATTTCTCTTTCATTAATTCTACCTTCACTAGTATATCTGTGCTATTCTTTATCTCTCTGTCTAATCCGGATATAACATCATCCATTTGTCTAGCATTCTGTTGTACCTGTGACAATGTACTATTTATGTTCTCCGCTGCTATTATTGCACTGTCTAATGCTCTTTGCTCTGCCGGACAGTTACGTTGCGTATACTCTTCCATGCATTTGATGGTACCCCTAGGAGCTTTAATATGTCTATCTCCGAATATCTCAAGCAGTATTCTTGTTTCTTTATCTTGTAATTCATAAAAATCAGACCTGTAATCACACATATAGTATACATACAACATCCAATTTTTGTAAATGTGTTTATCATCTGAATCGTCCGCTTTCCATAAATCTTTGAACACTTTTAAATTAACAAGAGGAGCCTCAATTATGGGCTCCCCGTCAACTATGCTAAACAATCTATCCCTCACGTTATCATTTTTATCAAGAAATGTTTATTTACTGATTGTTCTATACTATAAAACAATTAGTAAGATTGGCGCCAACGCAGCGAATGTTCTGGATATAGGCTTTATTCGAATCCCTCATATATATTCTATTTAAACTTTTTAGACATAGACCTATCTAAATCGACACATGTAATTTGTACCGTTTCTCCAGATTTCAACTTAGGATATATCATTTTATAAAATCTCTCATACGCAGGAACGCTCTCACTCAACCTACCATTTTTATCTATATTGTTATTTTGAACTTGGTCTGCTATAAGCAAACATCCATTAGTATGTTCGTCTGTATTACCTACATGAATATATATTCCTTGATAACCAGGAATATCGGCAATGTGAATGTGATGTTTGAAAAATGAATATCTTTGACGATACTTTTCAGTTAAAGGAGTATCTATCATTTGCAATTCAATTGTATAGGTTCCTGGAGGTATACGACTTTCCCCACTAACCTTAGACGGACGATACTCGTCTTCTAAACAATGACAGAAAAATTTACCGTCCACAAACAATAAGCTCTGAGTAGAATCTCCACTATCAGAGTATCTCAATAGTGTTAGTTGCATTATCTATAATTTGAATATTTTGCTCAACTTCTGTTTGAGATGCAATTCCTTCGATAGCAAGGACTAATTGTAATATGTTTGGATTGGTAAATATTACACTAATAGTTTTAAAAAAAGCTCCTACTGATTGTGGGGTAAAAGCTACATCTATTGTAAAATTCTCACCCGGATTTACAGGATCATCTGTCCACGCTGGTACAGTACATCCACAACCAGTGACAACCTTACTAATAGTTAAGGGCATATTTAAATCATTAGTGAACACAAATTGAGATATATTTGTATTCATATCAATATTACCCAAATTCTTTACACTTTGTTCCTTTGTTAGAGGAAGTGATAATGTGTCTGTTTCGTTTGTTTTATATAGATGACTATAAGCATCTGTTAATACATCAGTTAAGATATCAGTCTCCATATTAATATTATTAATTTTCATGAAATTTTCTAAGTCAATCTCGTTGAGCATTTTACCCCATTTCATACGAGAATCTACTTTATTAGGAGCATAGAATAGGTCTGGTGTTTTACACTTGCATGATCCTAAACATTTACCCATTTTTAAACAGTCACTACACAATTTAGCCCTTAAATTTACTTGTATTCTTTGATACAAAGGTAATTCAATAAATCCTATATCGTCAGCTATTTTTTTAGATGTACCTGCTATAAAATTAGTTACATTTGTAAGTGTTATATCATGGTTCCCTATTTTCATATTACAAATATGGGTGTTCAATATAATTAGTATAATTATTACACTTCGAGAATAAATCAAACAGTCCAGATGTATACTTGTTGCATCGCGTATTGATTTCCAGCCATTCTTTAGATTTAATCTCAAGTAATGCCATCAAGGTATTCGTTTCCATTGTTCCAGTTTGTAGTTCATTTATCATTTAAGTATTATTAATGTTACAACTGCACCTGTTACAAATGCTCCTGGAATACCAAAAGTACTTATTTTTCTAAGTATTTTGTTCTTAAATGTCAATCGTCTAATATCACGTTCTTTTTCTTTTAGCTGTACCTCTAATCTATCTATATATATTATATGAGAATCAGCTGTACTCTTCCATATATCTATCTGTCTTGTTAATAACGGTATCTGTACTCTCTCTAGTTCTTTTATTTTTTCTGCTATTAAATTATTTTTCAGTTCAAAATCATCAGATCGCTTTTTCAAATTGAGTATTGTAGCACGAAGAGATTGTATGTTTATATCACTAATAAAATATCCAGGTATATTATTGTACGACATTTTAATTATACCAGGAGCTGCTGTATTAATACTATCTGTCTGAGCTAATAAACAATTAAAGCAAATTGCTAATACACTAATTATATATACAGATTTCTTTATCATGGAGTGGAGAATAAAGGGGTCTCGGTGGAAACCCCGTTTAACTATTATATTTAACTATTTAATCTTTATTAATGTATCCTTGTCTGGAACGATTTCTCTTAACACATCTATCCAAAAACTATCTGATTTAGTTAGTGGAAGTACTTCAATTTTATCTATAACTTTATCAAGTTCTTTTATTTTTGTTACTGAAGCTTCTATGCTATCTTGTAATATTGCAGTTTTCTCTTCTGCTATTTTCTGTTGCTCTTTAGCACTATTTAAGAAGCCGCCATTATCTTTGAATTTTTCTACAAATATGTTTCCACCCCATACCAAGGCTCCAATTAAACCTAAGGTTACTACAAGTCTCAAGGTCCAATGAAATCCTCTTTTAAAAGCGAAGTGTGTCATTATAGACTCAAATACCTTAAACACTACTATTCCTATTATTACTATCCCAAGTGAATTTACTAGTGTATAATCTTCCATTAATATTCTCATAGTCAGGAAGAAGAATGGAATATGCATTAAAAATGCACCTAAACTATATATATCACCTGCTGTGTATTCTGCTATTTTTCCAAGAAATCCTTTAGCTAAGGGAGGTTGATTTACAGTAATAGAACGAGGTCCCCACCATGATTTTTCTGCTTCCGATTGTTTTAATTTGAGCACTGACATTGCAAACCAGGAAAATACAGACGCTATCCAGGTTTCCTTGTTCGTTGTAGAACTTTTAATACCTTTTCCTATTGAGTATCCAACAATGGATACTAGTACTACTGTTAGTATTAACATATTTTAATGTTTAATATCACTGTTCCTTGTTAGGTAGCGATAACGATTTAAACTGGGCAGATATACCCAGTAAACTTAGTACTGCTCCAGTTATATACGCCTGTACATCGAAGCCTTCAATTCCTACCTTAGTTAACGCATTGTTCAGCGCTTCAGAACTTCCGTATCCGACAACAAGCACTATACTAAGACATACCATTTGTGCAACAAAACGTTGAGTTTTACTTAAATCATTATACCACCAATTTAATCGCTTAATTATAGTCTCCTTAGATAAAGTTTCTTTGGCTACATAACCTTTTTTATGTATCACAGGCGTTTTAATTTTAATTTCTTCATCTAATCGATCACGTAGTTTCTGAGTATCTTTCGAAATAGACTCTGATTGAATCGTCGTACTAACTACCTCTTGTTTGGTTTTTCTATGTTCTTCCTTTTCTCTTAAAAGTTTGTTTGATAGGCTTTTGATTTCTGCTTTCAATCTATCTATCTCGTTATTATTAATCCTTACTTCCGGTTCGGAGGAGATTGTCTTTTTCGTAGTAACATCAACTTTGACTGGTGCTTTAACTTCTTGTTTATCATTATTATTAACTGAAACTTTTTTTGCATTAGATGATTCTTCCATCTTAATAGCAGGCCTAATGGTTTGTTGTCCCACATCTTTCTTGTTTTTATTATTAGCCATGATATATTATTTAAAGACTGAGCCACATTATAGCTTCTTGTAGTTTTAATACAGCTTGAGCTACACTCATTGATTTAGCTGTATTGTTTTTGAACTGTATGTCGTAAAGTAAAGCTGAAAGTACAGCCTTATGCGTAACACCATCATTTCCTTTTACATCCACTACTTTATGAACACTAGGAATATATAAACTGTCATCATCTGCTACTCCTAATTGTTCCCTAGTAAATTGAAATGAAGGATTCATTACATCAGAACCAGGGACAAAATAGAAATCTTTTTCCTTATTGTATTCAGCTGTAAGCTTCAACAAGTCCTTACTATCCTCATCATACTCTTTCCCTTCTCCATCATTCCATAGTTTACGCCCTAATTTGTCAAAGCTTGTACCATCCCATGTTAAAATCTGCGTACTATTTGTTTGATGATCATCTCTGCATATATTAAGTTCTAGCGAAAGTTTTGTGATTTCTTCTTCGTTTGGAACTTTTCCCTTAGATAAAAAATCGATAGATACTAAACTTTTTAACTGACCATTTTCAGCCCTATAAGATGGAACAATATATTTGCTTCCCACGACTTTTACCATGAAATCAGGTACGGGAACGTTACTTGTATCTATAGGTTGTTCTGAAGTTTCTGTTGGTTCCTTCTTAGTATCCTCTGGTACGGATTTTAATTTAACATCTTCTGTCTTAGTTTTATTAGCCATATTATTATAGTTATTTTAATCTTCGAAGGTTCCTACCTTCTCATTTTTATACCATTGTTCGATATCATATTCTTCTAGTCTAAAGTAATGTTTAAAATTACCTAATCTTAGTTCAGTCTGATTACGAACAAAATCCTGACACTGTGCCTGTTTGTCTGTGTAATATCTTGCTTCCTTAAACCATTGTGATTGGTTAGCTTTAATACTTACTACATCTCCTACTTTAGGAATATGTAATTCTGTGGCCATAGATGGCATATATGCCTCTAACACCTTTCTTTGAGCAAGAGCATCTATAATCAGTTTAGGCGAAATAGCTACAACAACTCCTTGTTCTGTATACGGAAACGGAGTAGGTACCCACTTAGGACTGTCTGTGTTCCTCTCTCTAGCATCTATCTGTCTAAACCACGCATCTATTTGAATATCCTTAGGATTGCTTTCATCTATAAATTTCACCAAGTTCTCATGAAACATCCTTACTACTATCCATTTCCCTGCTAGTTCTATTCCCTTAAAAAACGCGTCTATCTTGTAGATATCCTCATTGTTATATTTATCTATATCTGCTTGAAGTTCCTTCAATTTTTCTATCTGGTCTTCTGTCAGCGTAGAAGGTATCTCACTCGCTTTTTCTCCCCTCGCTTTTCGACTTATTGCTTGGGACCCTCTCCTTAGTTTTGTTTGTGTTGGGTTCATTGTTATTATATTTACGAAGCAGCTTCAAGAATTCTATTAAATCTTCTCGCTTAGCTTCTCCCATAGTTACTATATTCCATCCACCCTTATTAATTTTACCTTTAATGTACCAACCGTACTGTCTATAATCGTATTGTCGTAAATGACGATTTAGTACAGCTTTTCTACATGTATCATATCTCTTATTGGCTGGTATATTAATAATTTGTTCAGGTGTAAATTTAAGAATATCATCTATCACATCTTTTTTTTCTTCTGGTATCTTATATTCTTTTAACATCTCCTCGTATTTATTCTGTAACTGATAGCTATGTTCGTTATTAGATACCTTTCTAGCAATAATATTTCTATCGATTATTCTTCTTGACTCCTTAAACTTTAATATATCTTCTTTATATTCCGAAGGATAATGTTCTTCAGTTCTAGCAAACCACTCAAGGAATCCACAATTCGGCCAGTAATATTTAACATATTCTCTATTGTAAATAGAATTTCTTTGCCAATTAAAAAAATGACTTATTACAGCCCATACTTGAAGTCTTGTATATCCTTCCTTTTCAATTATGATATCTATAATATCATCTAACATTGGGTCTATATACTTTGTAGATAAATTAATCTTATCCTTTATCTGTAACTCCCTTTTCCCCCTGTTCCTGTCCAGGAATTCCTCCATCTGTGATAATAAAATTTAAAAGATAACTAATAGGAAATACTCCTAAAGAATTTAAATGCTTTTTAGTAACCATTCTAAGAGTTTGTAGCTCTTGATTAGGAACGATAAGACTATCCTCCGTAATAGTTAAATAAGCTGCTTTTTTTAGCCTATTAATGGCACTATAAGCTGATTTCGGGGTTCGTCCTAATTCTTCTGCTAAAGCTCGTTGAACACTATTTTTACTCTTAGCAGGCATTGTGTATGTAACAGGTTTACACATAATAGCAGCCATATAATCTATATTAACTGCAGTTAAACTTGAATCTATATCGTCATTAGAATAGGCAGTTTTAGCCAAACCTGTTTTAAGATATAAAAAGCATCTGTAAAAGTTGTATTCGGTAATAGTATTGGATATAATTACTTCTCGATATACATCTTTACTGTTCTCATCTAACTGCTTATACTTACCCAGGTTTTCCGTAATAATATTGAAGAATTGCTTTGCCTGTCTAAAACGAATCCTATGAATTTCCTCTCCTTCCTTCATACTATTTGTTCTAATCTGTTATCCAGGTTAAACATCGAGGCTGTCATATTTGAATTGATCACTGTAAGGGATTCCTTAACAAGAGACATATTATTTGGGTATAGTTCTTCTATTGATTTGCTCGATCTTCCGAGATTATCAAATAAAATCTTGTATATCCAACTAGAATGCATACAACTTATTCGCAACATCGTAACTCCTTTTTTCCTGCACCAATTATTCTTTATGTTATCTCTTTTCTTTTGTTGTTTAAACTTCTGTTGACATCCTCCATGGTATCTACTATCTTTCGACATATGATGATAACCGTCGAATTCTATTGCCATTTTCTCATTAGGTAAATAGAAATCGAAGCGCAAGTTAGCGTGTGTTGATGAATTAACCAAATCTATAAACTCTTTTTCCATTTCAAATGGTATATTATTAATGTATAACCAAGTTCTAATCTTTAATTCACCTAATGATGGTAGCCTTTTCATTTCATATATTATTTAACGTATTTAGATACTCTTCTTCCGTTATTTCCTTATAGTTATCAAGTGATCGAGTTCCTACAAAGAAGAATTGCCATTCAAATGGATGATTGCCTGTAACAAAGTAGTAAATAGATTTAATTCCATTGTTAATAATATAGTATGTAATAAGGTAATACTTTTTTTCGCTCATAGCAATCTAATTTGTTATAGCTTAATAAAGTCAAAAGATTTTAAGAATAAATCCATCCAATTCTCAGATTCTATAGACACTCCTATATCAGTATACGCATATCCTAACTCTGCTAAGCTTTTACAAGGATAATACGATTGATATATTTTTATTAAATTATTACTTGTTACTCCGATAGCATCTCCATATACTATATTCCTTTTTACATTATCGTTCAATATATAATGAGGATAATAGTAATCGTTCACGTAACTTTCCTCTTTTAAACCTATTGATTCAGCAAACTCATGAAGATTTGCTTTGTTATTTGCTGTTACATGAATTCCGTCTGTAAATACATTATTGAATCTTATATTCACATTACCAATACATTTATTATTCATTTAAGTATTTCGAAGTTAATCAATAATTTGGAATATTCCTCTTCTTTTCCAGTATTATCACTAAACCCGTCATATTGAATAGCTACAAAGTTATTTATAACATAGCAATTTAATTTTAATTCTGTAACCATTGCTCTATCTATGTGTCCAGATTTATCGAATTCTAAAATTGCCTGATAAACTTTCTCATTTACTATATAAAACGTAAGTCCACTAAAATCTTTAGTTCTACTCCAGTATTCGTTATATTTAATAAGCCCTTTAGACTTGTAAACTGAAGCCAGTAATATATCCCAATCTTCTGGGGTATTTTGTAGAGCTTCCGTTATGTACTTATGAAAAAACCTTGAAGGGAAGAATATATCATCTTCCATTATTAAAACTTGACGCCAACCTTTAGACTTAGCAATTTGAACTGCATTTATATGAGCTTGAGCTATACCTTTATATATAGGTATATCTCTAATTCCTTCTACAAGAGTAAAAGATGTATTGGTAAATACCTTCTTAAGTTCACTCTTTGTTCTAGATAATCTCTCATTGCGCTCTGGAAGATTAATAACTATCTTTTCTATTGTCTCTAAATTTATGTCAGCTTTGATAATTGGAACAATATAGATTACCCCTCGGCATGCTGAATCTTTAGAACATCCATTGTTATAATAGGTTCTATAATTGTCAATTCCATATATATTATCCAAGCTTGGTTTGATCCAACTGATTTCAAAGTCTTGTCCTTTATAAGAGTCGAACCCTAATTCTGGATGGTTGGCTACCTTAAAATCGTGAATACAAACGCATGGTTTCTTCTTCTTTTCAGCTATTAACCGTAACTCATCAAGCATTGGACAATTTTCTAGCCAATGTGAGTCTATGAAAATCAATGTATTATCTGTTACCTTATCTAATACTGAAGGTAGTATATCGACAGTATTTCCTAAAAGAGATGTAACATTTGGTAAATGTTCTGTGTAAAGCAAACAGTAGCTTCTAAAGGAAGGATTAATTTCTATTGTATAAACTTCTGTGAAATTCTCTCCACACCATTTAGTAGTCCCACCTACACAACTCCCTAGTTCGATTACTGTTTGAATATCAAACTCATCTCGTATTCTCAGAAATTCATCGCAGATATATGTATCTCCATTAAATGGCTGATTCTGATATGGCATTAATATAGGTTCTAATTCTATATCCATAATTACTTCATGAAAGGGCATACGCTTATTAGTCCATCTATATCTATAGATGTTTCTGGTAAGAAATACTCAATATTAATAAGTTTGATATCGGGAAACTTAGTTAGATCAATAGGTTGATCTAGTAAAACTGGAGAGTCGTAGTGAAATATAGTGGTAAAATAGTCTCTAAACTTAAATCCATTACCTAACACTTTATCGGAAAATACAGCCCATACTGAAGGTATATTGTAAGCATGTGGTACAATCAGTCCATGTAAAGAACTACTTATTATTGTTTCACATGATAACATATCATTTATAACTTCCTCGACCAATTTAGTTAAATCAATAATTAAAACATCATTATGTACATTACCATAATGCTTTAATACTTCTATATAATCGACCACGTGCGGTATTATTCCAATTTTGTATTTCTTCTTAATAACAGGATTATAATACCTAGGTAGCAACATAGCGGGATCTCCAAATATAAAAGGACAATCTATATCAACACTATTATACTTCTGTCTAGTCAACTCACCTCTCACAGCGTATATGAACTTGGGTGGATGTGGATTTGTTTCTTCATATGCAAACCCGCACCCCCATACATATGTATTATTCAATGCACCCACGTCGAGTAGAGAACCAATTAATGCAACGTGGTCCACCTTCTCATTATAATTGACATATACAGTTTTACACTTAGTCATCTTTTCTACCAGATAAGGAGCTATTGCATCGCCAAAATTAACACTTCTATGCCAATAAACTGGAATTACACGTTTTAGTTTTGCAATTCTTCCCATTCCGCTTCTTCATTTATCGGATGATATATATTTTGCGTTGCTTTTATTGATAAAATCTCTTGTAGTATGTTGCCTAGTAATTTATTATTGACAGCTATTAGATTAGTATCTTTAGAGTTATAAACTACAGTATAACCGTTATCATTTAAAAGCTTGACACCTGCAGTAAAACTAAAACCGTATTTATTGGTCCCGTCCCATGTATACCCGTCTTCATACTTTAACTTTACATTAGACAATGGGTCTAAGGTTCCATTAAACTCAGTACATATAACCAAAGGTTCGTACTCTGTCAATATTTCCTTTAGAATGTCATAGTCAAAACTATCAACATCTATATTGAGAAACTCAAATAACGTAGGACAATTGTACTTAGCGAGTACCTCCAATACGTTATCAGGTTTTATAAACTCCTTTATGATACCTTCACTTTCATCTATATCAAATGACAATCCTTCCCATCCTAGTTCTGTCAGCAATTTGGTATTGGACAAACCTTTACCAGCTCCACCAGCACCTATATCAACAAAAAACCCTTTATCATTTACACCTATATTATATAGTATATATTGAATAATAACTTCTTCTCCGTATTGAGAATACTTATTCTCACTTAAGTCAAGCTTATCAATATCATATATCCAGTTCATTCTTCTTGTATTTATCGTTTATTAGATTTAACAATTCATCAATACGATTATACCATGTCCAATTATGAGTAGCCTTTTCATACCCGTTTGCTGCAATCTGTTTTCTTTCTTCTTCATTCTTTAAGTAATGATCTATTTTATCCTTTAAATCTACAAAGGTTCCATCGTACGCAACAAAGTTTACATCTGGTTTAAACTCTTCCATTTGAGGAAATTGTTTGCTTAAGCAAAATGTACCAGATAAGAGTATCCTAAAAAATCTATCAGATGTATAAGACTTCAAATCGTAGTGACTACAATTGATAGCTATCTTACAAGATCTATACACTTCAGCTTCCTTCTCCTGATTGAACATTATATTCTCAGCCGCCATACCGTTAGGCCACGAGCCATACAATCCAAAGTTATCACCATATATCTCTTTAAGGAACTTTACCATTTCCATGCGATACGATGATAATTCAAATTTATCTTGATAGTGATTGCCCATGAATACAATTTCAGGACATTTTATATCTATACTACCTTTACTATTATAAATATCATGATCTGCACTTACTTGAAGGTAATCCGCATTGCATCCACTCTTCCTCATCTCCATCACATCATAACGATTCGTAAATAAGCTCAGGTCTATCTTCTTACCTAACTCAGCATAGTGAGAAGGAAGTGGCTGTCTAGCATCTCCTGTCCACTGAATTACAAAAGCACCTGTACCTTTCAAAGCTGTTATTGTTTCATCCTTTAAAATATTAGCCCCTTGTAATTGCATAAATACTATATCTGGATTCCAACCTTTAATATAATGTATAATTTCCTCGTGACGTGCATCTGTATCCTTGCAGGATATCCACGATAATTCTTTATACTCTGTACTTACGCGACGAAATGCATTGCGAAATGCCGTATTTGGTTCATTATCATCATAGATACCTATAAAGAATATTTTCATAATGTAGTTAAAGGTAGAAGTTGATACGGAGGTGGGACTGTATTTTGACTCGTTCTGATAGTCTGACCATTCACTAGTTTTTCATCTGTCTCATGTACATGAATAAGTTCAATAGAAAAAGCTGGATTCATTAGATTATATCCTACTTTCTTCAATTCATAAGCTAATCTATTATCTACACCATACATACCTAAGTAGAAATCTATTTCTCCCATTTCACGAACAACACCTCTAAATACCCAAGCATCCTGTGAACCTTTAGCATCTTTATGATGTATCATATCATTTCTAGTTAGAGCATAGCATTCATCCTTATTGATAGTATATAATTTCTTTATAGAATCCTCAGTGAAATAAACATCTGAGTTGCAATAACAATTTATATCATCGGGATAAGCTTTAGACATTTCAAACAACTCACCAATTGTAAACCTCTCCTTAAATACAATAACCCTATCGAATACTTCGATATTCTTAAACAAGCAATAATCTATTTCACCTTGTCTATCCTTATTATCATATCTATTATAAAATAAATTTATCTTAGGTGAAATATTCATATTTATATCACTTATACCTTATGTACATAGGAGGAAATTCCTTGAAGGGACAAACTTACAGTTTGTCTGAGTCTCTAAGGTGAGCTTGAGACTTTCTCTCGGGAGGGCGAACGAAGAAGTAAGTTAACAATTAAGAGCTTATGAACTATGGCTTGTCTGCCAACAGTTATAGTCACTGTATACCTATTTCCTTCTGTAAGCTCTTGCTTATTGATAACAGTATATATAGTTCCATCTGCCATCTCTATAGTTCCTCTTTTGTATGTCCCTTTAGATTTCATTTTGTATTGTTGGTAATTTTATACACTATTGACTATTCTATCTCCTAATAGTTCTTATATTAGACAGAATCACCTCTTCCATGTTATAGTAATCTTCCTTATTTAATCTTATGAGTCGTACATTCTCTTTCTTACAAAACTTATCCTTCAATCCATCTGCTCGAACGTCGTATTCTATAATTAAATTATGCTTCGTGAGGAAGAAGTCGAATCTAGGATATATTTTTCCTTTTCGAGTCCTACACTTCAGAAATGAAACTTCTCTATAAAACTCTATCTTATTTCTCTTTAGAATTTCTATAATTATTACTTGACCTGGAGAGGGTTCTATATCGTGATTAACTGTAAATTTTAATGCCTCTAAAGGAATCTTACCAACCTTTGCTTGTTTGGTGGATGCTATAGAACCTTCCCTCCTCCGTTTGTAATAATCTCTGAATTCTACATTGATTTGCGCTCTTGTTATTCCCATAATTTTTGATATAGTATGCTCCTTTGTGTGTTTTTGTAAGCTTCTCGCGTGTGCGGAATAATTCTTCTTTTTATTCCCATTCCCATAGTTTGGTTTACTACCTCTCGTCACGGGAAGCATAGCGGTGCCTAATGTCATTTGTTCCGTTAAGTTCAAATAACAAGCCATGGCAGTGTGATTCTCTGAGCTTCTATATTCTTGTGGACAGTTATCCCCCCTTCGTTTCCTTGCAGGGTATTTATCGCTGAGTCTAGACATTTCTTCTCTTCGCTCCTCTGCCTATGGCAGATATTCTCGAGTTCACGATTTTAGGAGCGTCTAGCACCACTTGAAATATAGAGTTTAAACATGCGTCTGTAGCAATCCTTGTAAACCAAACCTTAACGTACGAACGCTTTAGGCCTCAAAACAACGGTTACAGAATCTAATGTAACTCAGTCACTATTTTCAAAACTAACAAGGCATCTCGTAATATCCCTGGTCGAACATATATCGCTCAAATCCTTTATAACTATTGAAACTCTTCATGAAATCTATTATCTCATTTTGGTCAATCTGCAAATCTTCTTCCAGCGAATCTAAACGAGCTCCTTTCTTATTACATAAATATCCTAAAAATAATCCTTCCGATATTTCTTTGCGAGATGCGTGCTTATATAACTCTTGATTAGATTTAATTTTTCCTTTTCCTCTGAAGTAATCATAGAGATTATATAAATTCATATATCAGTATTATTACGTGATACACAAAGATAACATTAATATTTAATTCATTTCCCAATTACGCAATAAATGAGAAAATAAACAGGTAAGGGCTTAAATTTCTTTGAAGAGACCATCAACCACCTTATTTACAATCTCATCAGTAACATCAGTTAAGTTCTTTTGCTTGATATAAGTTCTCTCTCTTGCAACTGTAAGTAAGCAGTCACTTATTGCTTCTCTTATAATACTTTTATATCCCTCAAGCAAGAATGGGTCATATCGAATTGCCGTAAGATATGCTCTACGTAACCTAACATGATTAACTTCTGCCAACTCTGCATCCATACTATCTTCACTATCTTCACTATCTTCCATAGTTTCTGCATTCTCTATCTTCATCATATAATTAGTTTTTAATGAACTATAAATATACAACATGTAAAGCATATATACAAGCAAGTACTCAAATTTTTTTATTTTATATTCTAATTGTGCGTGTTATTATAGTTTCCATCTCCCTTCATCACCCCAGCTAAGTCTCAGCAGTATTCATCCCCCCTCTTGTAACCTCCCATAACTCCCTGCGACTTCTCAACTTCATCCTTGAAGTTTTCCTGAGTGTCGTTTGTTGTGGTTGTTGTTGCTGAGTGAGAAAGCAAGTGCTGGTTCCAACTCTCGTCTGCTCAAGGACAGGAATCAGTTCAATTGAGTGTCACCAGTTGTGCGAATGGTGATGTAGATAACAGCACTCACATTAATCTTTAGAGATATGAGTTATTCTAAGAAGTATTTCGAAGAGTTCCCGGAAGCAGGGAGCGAACCTACTGAACTCGAGCACAAAGTGTACGACTTCATGGGAATGGCTGATGTCAGCATTCCGTTCGGAGACGAAAAGACAGTTCTTGACGGGACAGGTGATATCATCAAGGAAGCAAGGCCGTTACGTTGGCATATGAAGAAGGTCAAGATTCTCGAGCGGGAAATTACCGCTGCCGAGATTGAAGCCTACAATACAAGCAAGCCGACGGTGTCAAACGCTTTCTTCGGGCCAATCATCAACGCTTACGATGCCAAGTTTCAAAACAGGGCAGCAGTTGAAGCTCGTTTGCAATTACCAGGCTGGGCGAAACCGAAGCAGGTTCCAAGTCTGTTCATCAGCTCACCAATTGGCGCTGACGGCAATCCCAACTACGAATTGGCAAGGGGACGTTACGTCCTTGTGACTAAGAACCGTAAAGCAGGCCAAATTCGGCCCGTCTTGAACGGCGATGTCGTCATGGAAGGGTATTGCTTCGAACAGTTAGTTGACGAACTTCAGGTAGCTCCTGGAGTCTTCACATCAGAGGGTAAAACTGCCCACATTGTCGCTAACCATCCCGAAACGTTTGCACTCGAGCAAATGATTGGTGAGAAAGAGGTCACCTTACAGCTTAAGAAGTTGGAAGCCAGAGCTGAAGGTCTGGAAGCAATCTCCAACTCGAAACAGTATGGCTTTGTAACTGATATTGCTGCCATCGCCAAGCAATTAGGTATGGTCAAGCTGTCGGCT
>ERZ1292623.396-Hain-H51-01um-R1-396-length-47441-cov-73_pt1 | contig 47441 bp, 53 predicted proteins | sample MGYA00564398_ERZ1292623 | MGnify/ENA primary metagenome ERZ1292623 (study PRJEB36523, sample SAMEA6512633) | groundwater metagenome | collected 2019-01-07 | study: AquaDiva: Metagenomics assemblies of 32 groundwater samples
AGTACACGAAATTATAGGGTTAGTACCCCATGCAAGAATATTAGGATACTACACACCGTTCTACATTCATGAAAGATTTAAAAACCCTTGAAAATGAAGATGATTGAAAACTTAGCAGGTACTGGCTGAAACAAACCCAGAAAAACTCCTGCACTGGTTATAATATAATTACAATGGCAAAAACAACCAAGAAGAAAGAAGAGTCTATAATATCAAAGGTAGCTCATGCTACGGAACATGTTGTTGAGGAAATTGGAGAGACTGTTGAGAATGTAGTTGAAAAGGTTGCTGAAGGTGTTGGAGAGATAGTTGAAGAATTGACTGAAAAAGATAAACCTGAGAAGAAAAAGGTAAAGAAGAAAAAAGATTCTGAAAACATTGATGAAGAAAAACCTAAGAAGAAAGAACTTTCTGAAGCACTTAAAGCAAAACTTAAGGCACTTGAGAGCAAATTTCAGGAAACTGAAAAAATAGATATTAAAGAAAAAGTAACTGGTGAAAAGTCTGAACCTACGAATACTCTCGTACCAATTGAAGATTATCTAAAATCGTCAATGCATTTAGGAACAAGAGTAATTACTCCGAACATGCGCAAGTATATCTATAAGAGACGTGCTGATGGTCTTGCAGTTTTCAATACTACCTTACTTGATAGCACAATAAAAGAGGCTGGAGAATTTATTTCAAAATATGCTCCTGAGGACATGATTGTTGTTTGCAAGAGAGAAGCTGGATGGCACGCGGTTAAACTATTTTCTGAAACACTTGGGATACGTTCTTTTACCAAAAAATATCCTGCGGGAATTTTGACTAACACAAACTTGAAGGACTTTTTTGAGACAAAACTTGTTTTGATATGTGATCCATGGCTTGATAAGAATGCATTGACTGATGCTAACAGAGTTGGAGTTCCTGTTTTGAGCGTTTGTGACAGTAACAATTATGCTTTTGGAATAACTAAAACAATAGCTGGAAATAATAAATCAGCTAAAAGTCTTGGAATGATTATGTACCTTCTTGCTAAAATATATATTGAAAATCGCAAGATGGATGTTCAGCTTCCTGCAATAGAACAGTTTATAGATGACTGGGCTAATTTAGTGCCACCTAAGTAAATCTTATCTTATTTTATTATATGATGAATGATATATCTACTAGAGTTAGTGGGTGGGTTGGTTTTACAAGGAAGAGATATATATTTTATTGAAGAAAATAATTTGTGTTTTGTTGTTAGAATTGTGGGGATATCTCGTTTTGTATCTCTTAGTGATTTGGTGAAGAAAGCAAGAGATTTAGGTTATTAATAATTGAATTATTTCTTTAATTTGTTTACTAAATCTTGCATAATTCTTCCAGTTGCATTACGATCTGCATCCAATTTTCTTTTAAATTCCATTGGTAATGGGAGAGTTATTTCTTTAGCGAGAGCATAATTCAACCATTGAGAATATCCTGTCTCTAGTTGCTCTAAACTTGGAAATGTTTCTATTATCACAAAAGTTCCCCCAGCAGGAACAACTAAAGCATAACTATCTTTTTCAGAGGATCTTCTTGGTTCAAATATTTCCATAAAACTAAGCTAAGAAGATCCCTTTTAAAATTATCTCCCACAAAGTTTATACAATGAAAATTAGATAATTTTCAAGCATAAATATTACATGAGGATAAGCGTAATGTTTATACAAAGTTAATAGGGGTTAATATGCATAAACCTTGCTTGAGAGCAAGGTTTATATACTACATTTTAGAACACCTCTTAAGATGAAACACGTTGTGAGTGTCTTACGTTTAGCGTCGGGGTTCATCTTCCGGCAACTGCATTGTAAGATATGAGGTATGCAATCGGTTAATTTAGTATTTCAACGAAACTTTTATTTTTTGGAGCGAGTGCGAAATTACTTTATAGAAAGGTAACAAAATCATAATAATAATTAATGCAATCTTGCCAGATGCATACGAGGTCAATCTGATTTTTAAAAATTCATAGAATTTTTACATACAGAAAACTTAGGTTTTCTGTCTCATTAAATTTCTTTAGAAATTTAAGAAATCCAGTTGATCCCGCTGGCGGTTGCGGCTATCTGGTTTGACTTAGACATGCAAGTGTTTCCGCAAGGAACGCGAACTGCTCAGTAACACGTAGATAACCTGCCCTATTGCCTGCGATAGCCTCGGGAAACTGAGGTTAAGAACGGATAGGCGCCGACTACTGGAATGTGTTGGCGCTCAAAATTTGCAATAGACTGGGGCTGCGGTGGATTAGGTTGTTGGCGGGGTAAAGGCCCACCAAGCCGATGATCCATACGGGCTTTTAGCGAAAGGGCCCGGAGAGGGAGTCTGAGACACTACTCCCAGCCCTACGGGGTGCAGCAGTCGGGTATTTTCTGCAATGTACGAAAGTATGACAGAGCGAGCCAGAGTGATTTTCTATAATTGAAAATCTTTTGTGACATGTAAATAGTGTTACGAATAAGGACCGGGCAAGACTGGTGCCAGTCGCCGCGGTAATCCCAGCGGTCCAAGTCGCAACCACAATTATTGGGTCTAAAACATCCGTAGCTTGCTTGATAAGTCTCTTGTGAAATCCGGCCTCTTAAGGGTCGAAGAGCAAGAGATACTGTCGGGCTAGAGACCGGGAGAGGTAAGAAGTACGGTCGGGGTACCGGTAAAATGGGTTGATCCCGTCTGGACTAACAACAGCGAAGGCATCTTACCAGCACGGATCTGACAGTAAGGGATGAAGGCTAGGGGCGCAAAAGGGATTAGATACCCCTGTAGTCCTAGCAGTAAACACTGCACACTAAACATTGGGGCCTCTTCGAGAGGTTTCAGTGCTGTAGCGAAGGCGTAGAGTGTGCTACCTGGGAAGTATAGTCGCAAGACCGAAACTTAAAGGAATAGGCGGGGGAGTACTACAACGAGTGACGCGTACGGTTAGACATAAAATCCTTTCAAGGATTTTAAATTAAGCCGTCGTACCCAAGAAATTTTAGAAAATTTCTGGGCCACAATTTCTACTGGTTTGCCTACGCAAACAATACGGGAAGAAATTGTTGGAAATTGAGCTAAATGCTGGAATATCCGAGAATCTCAAAGTACATAGTTTTAAAAATAATAAATTATGTGAAAATCTTATGAGTGCGGACAATCAGCAGGAAAGACGAGAAAATAGATATAAATTAAAATTAGAAGATTTAGTACCGATAGTTGGAATGAGAAAATATTTATTTAGAATTCCAGGTATATTTGAAGAGCCACCTAAATCAGGAAGAGAAATGGTAACAGAGAAGATTAATCTTTGTTTACTTTTGGCTTATAATGCAAGTATTCTATACACTATAGGTTACGTAAGATAATTTTCTCGAATCCTCAGAGACTACACGCTCAAAATAATTTTATAATTATTAAGATATAGTCCGATCTTGATAGCGATATCAAGCATTTGCTAGAAATAGCAAGTCACTGTTAATACAAAACTTTATATATTTAGATAGATATTGAATAATAATTAGATCGACCTGCCGGGAATCAAACTCGGATTTTAAACTTCGCAGGTTCATGTGTTAATCATTACACTACAGGCCCATCTAAGATTCTTTATTTTATTTGAGATTATAAATTTTGATTATATTTTAACAGTCGTAACATACATGTCAATTAGATTCTACACCGTGAACCTCACCAGAGCCGACAGCAGAATGAAGGTCAGTCTGAAGGGCTTACCTGACACGCTGAGAGGAGATGCATGGCCGACGTCAGCCTGTGTCGTGAGATGACCTGTTAAATCAGGTAACAGGCGAGACCCGTATGTATATTTGCAATTTTCAATATACAGACTGCCTTGGCAACAAGGAGGAAGGTGCGGGCTACGTTAGGTGAGTACGTCCCAAATGCTCTGGGCTACACGCGCGCGGCAATGCTGCACTCAAAGGGTCGCAACGCCGAAAGGCGACGCTAATCTCATAAACTGCAGCTTAGTTCAGATTGGGGGTTGCAACTCACCCCCATGACGCTGGAATTCGTAGTAATCGGGCGTTAGCAACACCCGGTGAATATGTCAATGCTCCTTGCACTCACCGAAATAAATGTGCTTGGCAGCTTTCAATTCTTGTTGGTTAAAGTCCAACAGTTATTTCTCAACCAATTAGTGCAGAGAAAATAATTTAGTCAACATCGCAGGCGTAATTTGGTAACAAATACGCTGGAGGGCGTGAGACAAAATTCAGCCAGTAATCCGTAAGGATTTTCAAGACGACGCTTACAACGGGTCGGTGGTAAGCGGAAGTCAATAGGAATTAAACTAGGATGAATGGAATAGAAATGAAAGTGACCCAAGGAGATCCTACTTATAGAAAAATATAAGAGGAAGTCAGCAGGATTCATAGTAGTTTTTCATTAATTTGGAAGATGAAGGAATTCTACCGAAATGTTAATGATATAAATCTTTATATAACCAAAACCTATTTTTTCTTGTAATGAATGACGAATTAAGATTATTTACGATTCATGACCGAGATAGAAATTATATATATAGAGATACTGTAGTTGCTACAGATCCAAGTAATGCTTTACAACAATATAGAGCAAAAATTGGAGAAATAAGGTTTGAAGATAACAGCAAATGGTCTGTTGAGGACTTATCTTCTTTTCTTCTACAACAAGGATATGTAGTCAACATACAAAGAAAATAATTAATATTTTGGGCTCGCAGTATACGGGAAATCCGTTCGTACTGTGGGGAACCAAGTAACTCAATAATGAGTGAAAAGGAAATGCCCGTCAAACCAACCGAGTTATGCATTGATGAGGCCCGTTAGGGACGAGTCTTTGTATGTCGAGGTAGGTTAAGTCGTCACAAGGTATCCGTAGGGGAACCTGCGGATGGATCACCTCCTAATTTATATTATATAAATGAATGAAGTTAAATTGAATACTTACTGACTGATTGCATACCAATGTGTTTTTTATTAATATGTTTAAGAAAAATAAAAAGTTAATTGCAGGAGTTGTATTCGGGGCTTGTGTCTTTAATTTCTTCCCATATTATAGAGTTAATGGATTTTCTATGTGTCCTACTCTTAATGATAAAGATTTAGCTTTTTGTGAAAGATTACCTTTTATTGATGAAAGAGTTGGATTGGATGATTTGGTAATTTTTACTCCTCCTGGAAATTCAAACTCCTGTTTTATAAAACGTGTTGTCGGAGTTCCTGGAGACCATTATGTTCATAATGGGGTAGAAGAAATAATCTCAGAAGGTTATTATTTTGTTATGGGAGATAATCGAGACATATCTTTCGATAGTAGAGACTTTGGTCCTGTTAGAATATCTGATAGAATATTTGGAATTTATTCTGGAGAGGATTCTAAATCATTTAGAATGATATCTCCAATTAGCCATAATGCAGTTAGAGCTGAAGATTTTGATTCCAAAGAATTTTGTCTTATTAGAAAAAACTAATTTCGAGGCTTAGAAAAATTTAAAAGCCGATTTTTTTAGATAAATATATGGTAAATAGACCTGTAAAATCTTCTCAAGATGGAGAATTCTATTCATGTATGATGTTTAGAGCTGAAAGTGGAATTTATAAAGTAGGCGGGCAAGGTTTGATGTTGTCTGGGATAACCCTCATGACTCTCCTGATAATTCTATAAGGAGCAGAATGATTAGTGAATGCATGGTTACTGGAGAACAAACAATCAGAGATTTTGGAGAGATTCCTACTAGAATAGTTGCAAATTGTAATAGTTGGAAATATCTTCCAGAATTATCTTCCGAACAACCAAGATTCTTAGTTTGGTCAAGGTCTTATATAGCTTCAAGATAGCTTTAAATAATTCTTTAAATTTATTTAGTCATGGAAAAGAGGAAACATGTTTTTTGGGAGCTTTGTCTTCTTTTAGGAAGTGTTTTTGTTTTTAGGACACTATGGATTATAATGGATAATATTCCGTTTTTCAACACAAATAGTAGCTTGTGGGGATTTTTTGTTATTGGAACGATTATGACTGCGATAGGCTTTTACAAAATAGTCCATTCTGATAGAGGATGGGCTTCTAAAGGACATTAGATTTTTATAAGATAATTGCTATTTATCAATTTCTAAGGTAAATGAAACTGAAATTTGAACAAGTTTGTGTCTTGACTACATCAAAATTCCGACAGTTAAATTCTTAATGTCGCGACAAAGACATATCCATTGTTCAATTAATTATGCCTTTAGACCTATATTGACATATATTCAAAACAACGTATTCTGCGCCTTCTTAGTCCTCAACTCGCGCAACTTAACAAGATGATTCTCAACTCTTTCAGAAGAAAATTCATGTCTCTCGACAAGTATCTCTTTAATTTTATCTTCATTAATCTTGGGGAACTCAACTTTATGTTTAGAAACATTAGGCTTCTTGAATATCTCGAATACCTCACGCCAATTAAATCCCAAATCACCATGCCTTTCAACAACACTTTCAAATATTTTTACAGGATAAACAAATTGTTTCACTAAAGCAAGTGCTTTTTTAGGTCCAATACCTTTTACTCCCCCGGGATTAAAATCGGTTCCAACAAGAATCGCCAAACAAATTAACTGATCTCCAGTTATGCCAAGCTGATTAATCACAGACTCAAATTCAATCATTTCAGGGGCTATGTAAATAAAACCTGAAACTGTCTTTCTCTTTCTAGATAAGGTCAGGTTTTGAATTAGTCTCGTACCTCCAACAACCAAAGCATCATAGTCTTGTGAGCCAACAGCATAAGCCTGTCCGCATTTTACAAGCTCAGCAGCCTGCATTTCACCTTCCCCTGGAGCCTGAACGACTGCGACGCCCATAGCCTCAAGCAATTCCTTGCTTTCTAAAATCATCTCATCATCAAGCCTAGAAAAACCTCTGGCGTATTTCCCCATAGAATCAACATCCCCTTCATCGTAAGCTTCCTCATACTTTTCAGCCATAGCCTCTTTTGAAGCTTGTCTTATTTCATGTGTCTTGCCCTTCAAAGAATGATACTCCCCATCAAAAACATAAATGAGATTTATGTCCTCTGCAAGCAAGGCAATGTTTCTATAGAATAGTCCGGATAAATGAGAGGTAACTCTACCCAACGAATCCATTAATGGAGTTCCATCAGGTTGCCTTATACTAGATAAGAACTGATAAATTGCATTGAAAGCGTCTACGGCGATGATTTTCCCCTTAAGCTCCTTAAAGGAAACCTCTTTGCGAGAAACAATATCTCCTATTTGAAGACCCATATAGATTCATGAAATCAAAGCTTAATAAAAATTAGGGTATTAAATAATTGGCCTTGAATAAAGCTGTCTACCTCTAGAAAGTATGTGTTCTACTGCCATGCGATAAACTCTCAAAACTTCCGAATCATCAATTACTCTTCCACCTTCTAATCCAATATCATAATCTCTTCTTTTTAGCAAAGAAAGTCTTTCTCTAGCAAGTTGAGGAGTCATATTTGATAAACGAAAATTTCTAACAGTATCATAGACCCAGTGTGAAGGATCCTGAAGTTGAGAGGATCCATCTACTCCTAAAGGTTCTTCCTCAAGACCAAAAAGTCTATGTTGAACAAATACGGGCATAAAAACAAAAAAACAACCTGCTTTTAAACTTTTCTATCCAATCTTATAAACTATCTATTGCTATAACATTCTAATCGATTATAAAATAAAGGAGATAATGGAGTTACGATAGCTAAAAAACTTGGAACAGGATTTAAATAAACTTGTCCGTGACTTTTATCCATTAATTCTCTGCAAAATTCTCTTTGTTCTGGAGTTCCATCCCTCATTCTATTAATAAACGAATCATCTCTGTAAACTTCTGCACGTGCATTTAACAAAGAACTAATTGTCCATAGAGTTACTCCAATAATCCTTCTTACTAATTTGCGCTCTTCTGGGCTTACATTATTTCTATTGCTCATTGTTATTGTTAGATTCTTGGGCTATAAAAAACTTTACAAAAAGACAATTTTTCAATATTTAGTAATTCTCAAGTGGGAAAAAATGTTTATATACTAAAAATCTATTGTTTACTTTAGAGTTTCGTAAAAACATTATGAAAAAAATACTCTATCTTGTCCTTGCATTTCTACTAGTCTTTCTCATGTTGTTTTATTTATCTTCTGCATTAACTGATACAATGACTGTTGAAACAAATATCTTTGCTAATAGTAATGGGAGCGGGAATTCTACAATACGAGTCGAAGTGCCAGATTACTTGTTTTTTGGAAACATTAGTAATTTTGGATTATCTGAAGAATTGAGAGTTTATGTTAATAATACTGGAAATGTTGACATAATAGTCACCCCTGATTTAATTAATAGAAGTGAAACAATATTTAGCAATCTTTATCTTAGAAAGTTTTTAACAAGCAATGGAACTGCAGTCAATTTCACCCGAATAGGGAATTTTAGTTTTAACATAAACAGACCTGCTTCTGGAAGGACATTTAATGATGAATATTTCTATATAAGGTTAGATTTAAGGAATAATACTCTGAATATAACAAATAATATAATCGGACACAGAACAAATGTTAAATTTTTTGCAGTTGCTAGATAAATACAGAATAATTCTGTTATGTTTAATTATTATTTTATTAAATCCCTATGTTTCTGCTTTTGAATTCGGAATTTATCCATCTGAGTTAAATTTTAATGGAAAACAAGGAGAGGAGATATGCAATAATGTTAAAATCTTTTCATCTCTGAATAAAATAAATATTGCTCTTGAAGATAAATGGGCTATAAATGTTAATGCCAGTAAAAATCTTAATGAATATTTGGTGGGCAGTGATAGCTTAAAAATTGTTATGGGTTATGAAAGAAATTTTATTTTAGATAATAAAAAGGAGATTAGTATATGTTTAAAATCCAAAAATTATGGAAAATTTAAAGGAGTTTTATTTTTTCAGGCTTTAGATAGTAGTCTTAATATAGGGATTTGGTTGAATGCAAATATATCCAAAAATAGTCTGGCGAGCAGAATAACTGGTTACAGTATTAAGGATTCAGAAAACTATGATTCTATGAAACTGTTTTTACCATTGACTGTTTTTAATCTTTTTTTATTACTCATGTTATTTTTTGTATATTCAAAAATAAAATATAAAACTAAGAAGCATTCTAAGGCTCATTAATTAGAAGCAATTGTTCTTCTTCTCTGAATTGGTGCTTTCTTATTTGCCATTGTATCTTTTGCAATGTGCTTTTGTGCTTTTGCCTGTGTTTCAGCTAGTTTTTCATTTGCAATGGCAGCTGATTTCTCTTTTTCACTTTCAACCTTCTTTTCTTCTTCAGTCTTAACTTCTTCAGCCTTAACTTCAGGAGCAGTTACTTTCTTTTCTGTTTTAACATGTTTGCGTCCATGCCTCTCGCGAGCGAATTTAACACGTTCAGGATCAGTAACAAAAGTCACTTTAACTATATCCCCAGATTTTGTTGCCTTAACGGTAACTCTTGCTGGAGGAGTTGCAGACCCCCTATACCATACTTCATTATTTAGGTAAGAGTCAATCTTTACTTTATTGAGGGCTCTATTTGGAACTTTCATGTGCTTAGCAATGAATTCTTTTATCGCCTTAATACTTTTTGCAGTCCGTTTATACGAAGGAACTTTAGTCCATTCCTTTCTAAGAGGAATAGTATATTCTCTTTCAAGCAAATTAGATTTCGTTTCAGCCATTTTAACCTAGATGTTTCTTTGTAGCACGTCTTGGCTTTATCTTTAATTTAGTTCTTCTCCAGTTTCTTCTTATCGCAGTCATAGCAGAAGGATGGACCTTTTTCCCTTTTCCGAACCTTCTAACAACTGCCCAAACAGGAGCCCACTTTGTCCTGCGAGTGTGTACGCCCAAAACAATCTTTTTATGATATTCTCCCATCTCACTCCTTAATACCCTCAAGTAATTTCTTCCCTTTTTCAGTAAGTATCCTTCCCTTTTTCTCACTCTCCGATTTAGTAAGAATTTGAGCAGATTCAGCCTGTTGTAAAATCAACCTCAAAATCTTACCACTCGATTTAGCAAATCTTGCAGGTTGTTTTCCTCTGTTCTTTCTGTTTCCATACCTAGATCTAAGTCTCTGAACTCCAACAATTCCTCTAAGATAAACTTGCCTCAAAACGCTAGCGGCTCGTTTATGCCAAAAATTATCATCCTCGATTGGTCTCTGCTTTCCATGCCCACTTTTAACAAAAAGAACCCATTCGGGGGCCTTAAATTCGTCGTATTCCTTTAACGCAGTAGCTAATAGAGAATTATATTTATCAGCACTGATAGATTTAACAGTATTCATGAAGTGTACTAAAAAAGACGCTTTATAAAACTTACTTCGTAAGTTTTATTTGGCCCATAACACAATTGTTACAATTAATCATAAAGTTTAGGGATATAATCTTCATCCTCTTCAGGAGTTGTTGTCCTACCCATTCTGTCGTGATTTAATATTTGTTCTTCAATTATTCTTCGCTGTTCTTCCTCCGGAACATCATCCCTACGAGGAGAAACCCTGTCTGGTTCATTAAGACTATCATCTCGACGGACTCTCATTGCAAGAGGAGAATAACCTCTTTTAGAAACCATAACTGCTAGAATTCCTCATAGATTATAAATCTTTTCCTAATCTCTATTTGACCTTTTCATCAATATAATTGTAAACCCTATAACTCTATAATTATACTTTCCAGGTAGTTCTTTAATTAATGTTTCAGCAATCTCCACTATTTTTTCTCTGCTTGAAACTGCACTCCTAAGCAACTGAACCTTAATCAATCTGCGAGTCTTAAATGCACTTGCCAAATGCTCAATACTAGTCTTAGTAAGTCCATTTTTTCCTATTTGAAAAGCCAATATGTTAGATTTCATTTTACAAGTTTAACGCCTCCAGCAGGCAGAGCAGAGAGTAATTGCTCCGTATTTAAATCTTTAATTTTTTTAATTGCAATAGTTTTATCAATTTTATCTGGATAGGCAAAAAAAATTGTTTCATCTTCATTTACGGATTCTTTTGGAACCGCTCTAACAACTCCATTTTGTTTAGTAATTACTAATTCTAATTTTATTTTAAAATCCTTAACTCTACCATTTACTATCCAAGTCCCATCTTTCATATTATCCTCTTTATTCAGTTGAGATAATTTAAACATATGAACGGAAGTTGACTCTTTGCCCTCCTTCCAGGCGCGAGAAAAACAACCAGTAAAAACCGCACATTCCAATAAATCTGATTTTGTTAAAGTTTCTAGTGAAGCAATAATCGCACAAAAAGGAGAGCCAGGAGATTTAGTATGCATAACGATAAGTTCTTTTTTCATAGATTTTAATTCATGCAATAATTTATCATTACTTTCAGCACTCTTACCCCCAACAACAAGTTTACCAGATTTAGTAAAAAACCATTTATATTTTTTGTAATCTATCATAATCATATATGGAGTTTCAATATAAAAAGGTATTTTATAGTAAATGACACTGAAAATTGAAAAGTTGTGCTTAAATATCTCTAATCTAAGTAATATTTAAAACAGGTTATTCAATCTGCAATGACTTATCAAACGGCACACAGGGAAATAGGAGTTCCAGAAATTAGGATGCCATATCCAACAAGAAATGGAACATTCGGAGAAATCATCTCAGAGCTTGACAGATCATTAACTTCATGTGGAAATACTATTCAGTGGAATATAGAAAAGAATGAAAATTCAAGGGCTGCATCCGGAAACACAATAGTTGTTTTTGATAAGGCCTTATATGTTATAGATAATCCAAAAAGAGTAAGATATAGTCACAGGTCTCTAGAATCAGCACTTCTAGATGATTCAGGTAACCCAAGATTAGATAAAGGAATAAGAAAGGTAATAACTCTAAGATCTGTGTTTCTTGATGGCAAAGGAATAACTGGGAAATCAAAAGAAGAATTAATTAGAGCACTGACTGGATTAGAAGATGGGTTAGATATGCTTGAAAGAATAGGTGATTCCTTGGGTGTAGAGACTTATGTTTTTGCACCCATGCCGTCGCGCAAAGGATTTAGTTATCATGTAGGAATACCGCTATTACTTATTTCAAATGAAAGATTAATAATAAATGCTGGGTGAAAGCATTCAGTAAACAAATACATCAAATCACAACAATGGTTAAAAACTCCAGTAAAGAAATTTCATCATGGTCAAGGGTCTGGCAGTCAAGCTGAAGTCTTATGATGAAACTGTTCCAAAAGTTCTTTCCATGATAAAACTGGAAGAGGAGCTAAAAAAACATAAGAATATTGTCATAAAAGTACATTTGGTTCCAGGGCATCCTGAAGATTCGACTAAGATAGAATTTCTCGAGCCCCTAGTGCAGTTTTGTGTAGCAAACAAATCCATGGGCTCCAGCATAATTCTTGCAGAAGGCTGTGATGGTGCAGAGACAAGAGATTTATTTGATGAATTAGGATTTACAAAACTTGCTGAAAAGTATAGCCTCGGACTTATAGACCTCAATGAATCCTCTTCTGTGGAGGTTCAAAATCCAGAGTTCCTAAGGTTTAGGTCAATATTCTATCCAGAACTATTACTAAATAGTTTTGTAATTACTGCAACTCCTGCAAGGCTCCATAACGAACTCGGGATATCCGCATCTCTCAACACAATGTTGGGAGCTTTTCCAGGCTACAGATATAGAGGTTTCTTTTCCAATGTGAAAAAGAAATTAAGAGGTCACCCTTTAAAGTATCAAGTTCACGATATATTGAAATGTAAAATGCCTGACTTAGCGGTCATTGATGCTGGGGAAAGAGGATTTTTGATAATGGGTAAACCTCTGGATATGGATAAACAAGTCTCAAAACTTTTAGGGTTAGACTGGAATACAATACCCCACATAAGGCTAGCAGATGAAAGTTTCTCTCAACCTCCAAGGGAAGAGAGCGTTGATAACTTAATAAAGAAGGAACAATAATATTAATAGCCGTTTATTAAATAAAACATGAAAAAATCAGTCAGATTAACAATTCAAGGTTCTATGCAACCAGTCTTTTTTAATCGCTTTGTAAAAGAGAAAGCAGAGGCTTTAGGGGTGAGGGGTTTTGTGAGAAATAAAGATGACGGAACAGTAGAGGTATTCCTTGAAGGAAATACAAACGAAGTTAATGAAATGATATTAACATGTAAGACAGGACCTCAGCACGCAATGATAAGAAGCACAAATGAAAAAGAAGAAAAATTTCAAGATTTTAGAGACTTTAGAATAATGGAATTCTAAAATAAAGAATCCCAACCACAGCAAACTGTGGGGTATTCTTTAAGCCTCAAACTGAGACCGTCGTAGCAAGCTACGGAGTATAAAACTCAGTTTGAGCAATCAGTATTCTTCGTCTTCCTCTTCGTCTTCTTCCTCTTTGTCTTCTTCAAGGTCTTCATCGAAGTCTTTTGCCATTCCAACATTTTATAAAAAGAGTATTTAAATTTTCCTGTTTGTCTGAAAATTTAAGCATCTTTGCATCAGTTAACTTTGTTTAATCCTTGGGTCAAAAAGTATATAATCCCAATCAAAACGCATATAAATCACATTTCCTACAGGAGTTCATGGGCAGAGAGGAATTAATAATTCAAGAACGTCTGAAAAAATTACACGCGCTAAGAGGAGCTGGAATTAATCCTTATCCACAAATTTTTGAAGTGAAAGATTATTCACAAGATTTACAGGGCACACACAAATCTCTAAAAAATGGGGCAAAGTCAAAAAAGAAAGTAATTGTTGCAGGTAGGTTGATGAGTATCAGAGATTTCGGCAAGATTGCTTTTGGAGTCTTACGCGATAAAAAAGGAACAATACAAATTGCACTACAAGCAGGAGAAACTCCAGATAAAACAAGAGATTTCTTCAAAAAATACATTGATTCTGGAGATATAGTTGGTATAGAAGGCACAATATGGAGAACAGAAAGGGGAGAATTATCGGTTGTTGCAAAGGACATTACTCTCTTAACAAAATCAATTCTTCCTTTGCCTGAAAAATGGTATGGTTTACAAGATAAGGAAGAAAGATACAGAAAACGCTATGTTGATTTAATCATAAATAATGATGTAAAAAATGTATTTTTAACACGTGAAAAAATAGTTTCTACCTTAAGAGACCTGTTGCGTGAAAAAGAATTTATTGAAGTTGAAACTCCCACATTACAATCCATGTATGGTGGAGCAAGTGCGACACCATTCAAAACCCACCTTAATGCGTTAGATATTGACCTATATCTATCAATCTCGCCAGAACTTTATTTAAAACGTTTAGTTGTTGGAGGTCTAGATAGAGTATTTACAATTTGTAAAAACTTTAGAAATGAAGGAATAGACCATCAACACAATCCAGAATTCACGATGATGGAATATTACTGCGCCTACAAAGATTACGAATTCCATATAGAATTCACCGAAGAGTTATTCAATAAGTTAAGAAAGGTTTTAGGAATAAAAGACTCAATCGAATACAGGGGGAATAAAATTAATCTAAAGACTCCATTTAAAAGAATTACATTTAGAGAACTTCTTCTAAAAGAATCTGGAATTGACATAGATAAAACAAATAGTTTTGAATCTCTAAAGAAAGCAATTGTAGAGAATAAAATAAAAGACATTAACTTAACAGAATGCCTCCATTATGGAGCACTCTTAGATGAATTATATAAAAGAGTAGCAAGACCCAAATTAATTCAACCTACTTTTCTCACTCATTATCCGGTCGAAATGATAGCTCTAGCAAAAAGAAATGAAAAAGACCCATCTAAAATAAATTCAGTTCAGTTAATTATAGATGGTGCAGAAGTGATGAAAGCTTATGATGAACTTAACGACCCCTTAGACCAAGAAGCTCGTCTCAAGGAACAGCAAGAATACCTTTCAAGTGGAGATGCTTCTGCAATGCCTCTTGATGAAGATTTTATCACTGCCCTAAAGCATGGGATGCCTCCAACGGCAGGGTATGGAATGGGGGTAGATAGATTAACTATGATTTTAACAGGTCAAGAATCTTTGCGCGATGTAATTCTTTTTCCATTTATGCGTCCAGAAAATAAAAAGGAAGAAAACAAGAGATAATGGAAAATGACATAGACTTAATCATAAAAAGCAAAATAAAATCAGCAGTGCCTGAATTAAGCGTTGCGGGTGAAGTTCCAGAAGCTCTCAATAAAAAAGTTCATAAAATTCTTCAAGAAGCATCAGAGCGTGCAAAAGCAAATGGGCGCAGAACATTGCAGGCAAGAGACTTATAGAGGACCTTGAATCCTTTTGTAAAGTTCTTTATATTCCTCTTCTGTCCAATTCATTGTTTACTATTGCAATTGTATGAGACGCAAAATATTCTTTTTTTCCTATTGAAACAGGAACTGCCATTTTCTTTAATCTCTTGTATTCTTTATCTGGTAGGCCCCTATGGTCTCCTAATATGAATACCGGGTTATCTTTTATTTCTATTTCTCTTATGTCTTCTCCATCAGGGTCTAAAACGAACACTTGTTTTCCCATTCCTATTTCTTCTTCAACTAAATCTGTAAAATTCTTCTTTTCTATCCAATATCCTGGAAAGACCTCATTTTTAATCCCGTACTTATATTTGTATAACATCTTCTTAATTACATCTTGGACATTTTTTTTGCTAAGGTATATCTTGTCTATTCCCGTTTTTCCTTCCATTACCGGTTTTAATTCTAAGTGTTTTACAGGGTCTGGTGGGCCTGCAAATATAAGGTGTAATTTTACATCTGACCTCATCTTGTGACTTAAGAAAAAAGAAGCTATTACTGAATGTATTGCAATATCTAATCTTCCAGATTTCATAAGGTCTTCTTTTATCTGGTGCCCTGCTGTGGGTGCAGTTCTTGAATAATAAATGAATTCTCTCATCAAACATTATCAATAACAAAGCTTTTAATCCTTTTTGATTTTCTCTGATGTGGAGAACTTAATAAACTTCTTGCTTAATTTATTTTCGGATAATGTAATTCTATTTTCACCTATTGCCGGATTTTTGAGTGAAGATATTCTCTTATTTATTGTAATTCTTGCAAGCGTGCAAGAAATTAGTATGAGTGTTTTTTTGATAGTTGCTCTTTTTGGACTTATAGGCATAATCATTCATGATAGTTTGTTATACTATTTTACAAATCTCAAATTCTTTAACAGATTTAGTGCTAAATTTAGTTCGTCAAATAATTCTCTTATTAAATTAATAAGGGGTTTTGATAAATCAAAATACCTTGTTCCATTAACATTTTCAAAGTTTATTTACGGTTTAAGAACTGCTGCGGTAATTTTATTTAGTAGAAACAGAAAATTTAAGCATTTTTTATTATATAATTCCATTGCAACCCTCATCTGGCTTATAGTGATGTTACCAATTGGGTGGTTGGCTGGACAAGGATTCTCATTCTTGCTTAAAACTGCAGCAAATATAGAAAAGATTTTGGCAATGATATTTATATTAATAGTGATAATCTGGGCAGTTGGTAGAATGTTCAAGCATGAAGCAAAGGTTCAAATATCAAATTCTAATTAAAAACAAACTCTGGTTTGGCGATTAAATCTTTTGAATTTATGTATTCATAACAACCTATGAATTTATTGTCTGAATAAACTACCACTTTGTCTCTGGAATTTATGCTTTTATCTGGCTCCTCTGCCAAGAATGATCTGAAAATAGGACTTCCGGTTAAAACTTTTTTTACGACGTCCTTTCTTATTTTGATTTTGGGCATGATGTTTGAGATTATTTCTCCGCTTACTATTGATTTTCTTAGCTCTTCGCTGTTTCCTTTTTTGTGTTCTTCTACTATTTTATCGAACTCATACATTGTTATTGAAGTTTTTTCGTTGAATATTCCTGCTTCTGTCCTGCGCAATTCTAACATGTGCGCACCACCTATTTTATCTCCTAAATCGCTAGATAATTTTCTTATATATGTTCCTGCTTGGACTTTTGTAATAAATAAAAAATTTTTACCTGACTTTTCTAATATTTCAAAATGCTTTACTTCCCTTTCTCTGAATGCTCTTTTAACACTTGACCTTACTGGGGGAAGTTGTGTTATTTTTCCCAAAAACTTATTTGATTCTTTTTGTAGCTCATCTTTTTCTAAATCTTTGTGCACACTTATTATTCCAACATATGTTTTGTCTTTGTGAATAAGGTAATCATTAAGTCTACAAGCTCTGTTTAGAGCTATTGGTAACACTCCAGACACTTGGGGGTCTAAGGTTCCTAAATGAGAAGTCTTGCTTAATCCTAAAGATTCTTTGACATATTGTGATACTTGGAAGCTTGTTGGCCCTGAAGGTTTGTCTATGTTTATTATCCCGAAGTCTAATAGTTCTTTAATTGATTTTCCTTTATCCATGAGGAAACTTAAAAAGTAAGGATTATTTAAAATAGTATGTCTAATAAATCAAAGGGGTCTAAGAATGAACGTGAACTGTTGCAATTACTTACAGACCATGGTTGGAAAGCTGCGCGAGTTGCTGGAAGCGGTATGAATGATAATACTTTTTGTGATTTGATTGCTGGAAAAATAAATTACAAACCTTATGCCATTGAAGCTAAATCTTCTAAGAGCCCGAGAATATACATAACAAAACAACAGATAGATGATTTCATGCAGTTTTCTTATTTGATGGGGTTAAATCCTGTTGTTGCTGTTCGCTTCAATAGAGAGGGCTGGTTATTTTTAGAACCCAAACAACTTGAGGATTCTGGGGTTAACTGGGTTGTCAATCTGAAGAATGCTAAAATCAATGGAAAAAGATTCGGGCAATTTTTTGAACAGGGAACTGAAGAAATTATTTAGATAAATTCTTACTAACATACTCATAAGCTGAATAGGCTGCTGTGCAACCTTCTGCTACGCCAGTTATTAATTGTTTGAAGGGCTTGTCCGCTACATCTCCTGCTGCAAATATTCCCTCTATGTTTGTTTCGCTAGTTTTATGATTTATTTCTATTTCGCCTTTCTGGTTTGTTTTTACTCCAAGATTCTTTGCGAGATCTGATAGAATTATGTGACCTATTGCTACAAAAACTCCCTGCAATTCAAGTTCTTTACTTCCATTGTACGGCTTGTCTAAGATTACTTTTTGTACAAATTGATTTCCTTTTACTTCGACAACATTTGTATTATTAATAATTTCTATCTTTTTGTTTTTAATAATGCGCTCGTAATTTATTGGTTCTGGTCTTATTTTATCTCCTCTATAAATTATGTAAACTTTTTTAGCATGTTCTGCTAAGACCATTGCATCTTTTGCTGCTGAATCGCTTCCTCCGATGACACAAACGGTTTTATTCTTAAATAAGGGTGCGTCGCATAAAGCGCAGTAAGCCACACCTTTATTTTCAAATTCTTTGCTTCCCGGAACATCTAACTTCCTCCACTTTGTTCCTGTTGCGAAAAGAATTGTCTTTCCATTGTAAATATTATCTTGTGTCTTTACAACAAACTGATTTCCTTGTTTTTTTACAGATTCTACTCTTTCTTCTTTGAGGGTTACTTTTTCGTATGATTGTGCATGTTCTTTTATTTTGTCCGCAATTTCTGTGCCGGTAAGCCGAATAAAACCAGGGTAATTTTCAACTACATTTGTTGTTGTTATTACTCCTCCTAATGGAAGCTCTGTTCCGTGAGAAGCCCCAAGACACAGAGTTTTAAGTCCAAGACGTGCGCCATACATTGCTGCGGCCATTCCCGCGCCTCCAGCTCCGATTATTATGAAGTCAAATTCTGAATCGCTTTTTTTCATTTAAATTTTTGGGAAGAGAGTTATATAAATTATGTGCTTCTTCTTTCTGGATAAACATTCAAGGCTCTTTGTTCTGCTTCACAGTCACTTATTAAAAAAATATATGCTAAACCTCTCCTTAAACCTCTGAAACCTATTTCTTCTTCAAATGTTCTTCCTGTTTTATCTATTTGACGAAATGCTTCCATCAATGAAGGTTCTTTAAGAATACAATCTCTTCTGATGCTTTTAATAATGTCTTTTGGAGATTCTGGAGTAAACTTTATTGCTCCTATAACTGCTTCGTGCTGGACAGTTAAATCTACTAAGTCAGTTCCAACGCTTACAATTTTTTTTCTACCTGATATTTCTGGTCCATGAATAAATGTCTCTCCATAGGGTCTTTGTGTCAAGATTATAACTCCCCCGGTCTTTGAATCTACAATAAATCTTAAGGGAAGATTCATTAAAGGAAAATTGTCTAATTCGCTATAGCCTTGTTCTGCCATGTAAAAGAAGTTTCTTGGAGTTTGTGGAGTTACAAACCTCTTGTCTGCCCACTGGTAAACTAACCTGTTTCCAGTTGAAAGGTCTTTCCAATTTTGTAATTTCATTGTATTAGGTTGCATTAATGTTGGTTTTTAAGCTTGTAAGGCTATATTATTATGTCACTACTTAGTAACGAAAGATTTATAAACACTAAATTTGGAGCATAAACATGAAAGGACATAAAATAACAGTTGAAAGAAGGGGCTATGCCTTAGAAGGAGTTTACAATGGTAGAGGATTCTCTGAAACTTGGAGAGAAGGAAATGTCAATGTGCCTTTAAGAGTTTTAAATGGATTGGAAATTCCCGAAAAATGTGCTAGACATTATTCGAGAGAAAATGGTTTTGAAGTTTATAAAATACTTTTGTATGGAGAAGAACAGAAGCCGGTCCTCGCGGAAATTAGAAGAAGCCATGATGGAAGTGTAGATATTAGTGTAAGGGGCTTTGGAAAAGAAAGAAGAAATTTAATGGGAAGACTCGTTGATTATCTTGACTTATCTCCTTCTGAGATTGATGAGATTGGAAAAGAAAGATTTGAGGAGATGTTTGGCAATTCTGCTTATGATCTCTCAAATCTTGTTGAGCTTTCGAGTCCTCTTAATGAGCCTACCTCAAAAACATGGGGTAGAATTCAAAAAGCTAGACTGTCCGTAGCCAATGGTGTTCTTCCTGAAGATGCTATGCACGAGGCGTTGGCCACTTGAAAATTATATAAACTCTTATTGTGATTCTATTGTATGAGGAAACCAAAAATTTTATTATTTGCTATAATAACTCTGGTTGTTGTTCTTTTTTTATTTTGGTTTTTTATTGATAAAGCAGATGATGAGAGTAAAGTATGCTTTGAAGATTCCTGTTTTAATGTAGAAGTTGTTGATTCTTCCGAAGAAAGAGAGAAGGGTTTGATGTTTAGGGAAAGTCTTGACAAAAATAAAGGTATGCTTTTTATTTTTGAACAAAGTGGAAACTATCCCTTCTGGATGAAGAATACTCTTATACCTCTTGATATGATTTGGATTGATGAGGAAAATAGAATTGTCTACATCAAAGATAATGCAATGCCGTGTAAAGAGAATCCTTGTGAAATTATTAACCCTAATGCCAATGCTAAATATGTTGTTGAGTTAAATTCTGGAACTGCAAATGAAATTGGAATTAATATCGGTGATGAGGCAATAATTAAAATATGAACCGGAAGGCTTCTCTTTTAATTGCTTCAATGATAACTTTTCTTATTGCTGGAAATTATCTTTTCTTTTCTGATGAAGGCATTGTTCGTGAAAGAGTGGAGATATTAAGAGTTCTTGATGGAGATACAGTTGAACTTGCGGATGGAAGAAAGATAAGACTTCTTAATATAAATACTCCTGAAAAAGGATTTCCTTACTCTGAACTTGCTAAAAACTACCTTATGAATTTTACAGAAACTGAACTTGAAACGCAAGGACTTGATAAATATGGCAGGACTTTGGGAAGACTTTATTTCAATGGAATTTACTTGAATCTTAATATCGTGAAAGAAGGAATGGCCCATACCTATTTAGTTGGTGATTCTGAGGAGAATATTTTTGAAGAGGCTGAAGATTATGCCAGAAAAAATGAATTAAATATATGGCAGAAGTCTGATTTTTATGGGTGTCTTGATGTAGAAATAAATAAATATGACGAATATCTTGATATTATGGATAATTGTAATGTTGATTTTACATCTTGGAGTATAAAAGATGAAAGTACAAAGAGCTACAAATTTGATAGTGATATTGGAACAAGTTTTAGGGTTTATTCTGCCGAGGGAAAAGACAGTGAAGTGGAGTTACATTGGGGGAGAGAAAATATATGGAATGATGACCATGATGAGATATTCATTCGCGATAACTTTGGTTTTCTTGCTTATTACGACTCTTACGGTTAATGTTTCTGCTATTAGATTGAATGAAATTGAATCAAATCCCGAAGGAGATGATGCAGGATTTGAATGGGTTGAACTTTACTCTGAAGATTTTATCTCTCTTGAGGGTTATGTGCTTGACCATGATGGAAGAGGGGGTGTTATAAACTTGAGTGGTAGCTTTCAAGGATTTTTTATTATAGATTTTTCCTCACAATGGCTTAGAAATTCAAATGAAACAGTTTATCTAAAATTTAATGGAGAGATAATTGATTCTACTAATTCATTTAGCGATAATAAAGTTGAAAAAACTCACAGTTTTTGCGATGGAGAGTGGAGATTTACAGAACCAACAAAAAATGAAGAGAATTCTTGTGGCAATTCTCACGGAAATATAAATAATTCAAATAAACGAGACTCTAAAAAAGAAGAAAAAAATAGAGAGCTTCCTAAAATTGAGAACTTATCTAGTGAAACAGCAAAAAAAGAACCCCTTAATGTGCCTCTAAAAAAGATATCTCTTAATAGCCAATCAGATAATGAAGAAATTGAAATAACTAGAACTTACAAGACTCGCATTGGAGTTATATATTTCTTTATAGGTTTTTGTGTATTGCTCGTTGTACTTATTGCAACTAGAAAACTATGAATTACATGGTTTAAGAACTATTTCTTCGTAATTGCAATCATTTATGCTTGCAGACATCTTATCACCAGAAACTATTTTTTCTGGATTTATATAAATTTTATCTGAACTTTTTAAGTCTGATAATGTGCAAGATTCACAAATGCTCTTTCCGCAAGAAAAGGATTTTCCGTTTACAGAGAGGTCTATTTTAGTTATTTCCTCATTTAGAGCAGTATTAAATCTTGCTTCTATTTTATCTTCTTTATTTATACATGCATCAACCATTCTTGATTTTTGATTTATACAATCTACTACTGGAGACAACTGTTTATCTAAATCTCCAGAGATATCTTTTACATATCCGAGGATTAAAAGTAAAGAACTGACACTCAATGCGGAGATTATTACTATTTGCACTATTGAGGCTAGGCCTTTTACACCGTGCATGCTGTTGCTCCCGCTTCCGCAGTGTTTATTTGAGTTAGTAGTTTGTCATTTAGAGTTATATCTACTAAAGGCCTTAGGGGGTCTTTCTCTAAATAAAAGATTAATGGGGAATCTGCACTTTCATATGTTTCTCCTCTTAGAGTTTCATCTTGCTTAACCTCTTGTGAATCTGTAAATAATGTGTTTATATTACATACTTCATCTATGCATAACGGTCCTGTTAATCCTTTGTCTGGAACACATCCATTTTCAAGAATATTATCTGTTTTTACGTCTTCTCCCTGTAATTCTATTCTCAACACTGGGTATTTACAGCTTTGAGTTTCTTGTATTTGTTTTCCTGTTATTTGAACTTCATCTGGTTTATTTTTTTCAAGAAGATTATCGATAAGATTTTTGTTATAAATACCATAGTTTGAGGTTGATAAAGTCCTCATAACTCCTGCATATATTGGCCTGTAATAACTGCTTTCTGAACATTCTAAGTCGCATGAATCTACTGCTCCTTCAAATTTTTCACATGAAGACACGCAGTTTTTTGAGCCTTGTGGGATTTTGGCTCCACCATACTCTTCCGCTAGATTTCCTAAGGCATGGCCCAATTCATGTATAAGAACTGAATCTTCATGGACTTTGTTTATGCTTATAACATTCCCGTATGCTGAACTTCTTATTTTGCGCTCGTCTTCTTTGATGACTACTATATAATCATGAGGACAGCTCTTTGCAAGAGACTGAACTTCTTTTGTGTTGCAAAGAATAGCTATTCCCTTATAGTATTCGCACTTTGGATTTGATTCCTCTATGACATATGTGTTAAAGTAATTTCTCTTGCTTTTATATGGCTCAATGTTAAGGAAAAATTCAGTATAGTGTTCAGCGTCTTCTTTTGATGAGATGAATAAAATATCTATTCTATCTTCCCCGTTATTCTCTATACTTTGACACTTTGTTACATCTTCTTGCGCTAAAAGGGGCTCTTGTTGAAGATTAAGATAACCAAAGATTACGATTATCCCAATTATAGGGAATATCGTAAAAAGGAAAGCTCTTGACTCCATTGCCATTTTATGAAATGTTTGCTTAAATAAATTGTGTAGGAAGATTTAAAATGACTTTCTCTCTTTTTTGTTCATGCCTGTATTAAAATCTAAGTTTATTCTTGAAATATTAGGAAGACCTGCCGAGCATCTTGAAAAATCTCTTTCCGAACTTGTTGATAAAATGGGTTCTGATAAAGGACTTTCTATAATCCATAAGGAGATTCATAAGCCCAAGAAAGTTGAAAAGGCAGATAATTTATGGACTACATTTGCAGATATAGATTTGAGCTTTGAGAGTCTACCTATCTTTTTCAACGCAATTATGACTTATCTTCCCGCACATATAGAAGTTTATGAGCCTGATTTGTTCAAGATTAATGCTTTTGAATTGAATGAGTTTGCTAATTTCGTTGTTAGCAGACTGCACAATTACGATGCTCTTGCTAAAAGAATGATGAGTGAAAGGGAGATATTGATAAACAAACTAGAATTTTTGAGAAATGGTGGAGACCCTAAAGTTGTCTTTGCTCCGCAAAATCAACAGTCTGAACAGCTTGAACAGGTTAACAAACCATCAGTGAATAAATCTGAAGGTGCTGTGGAAAATAAAAAGAAAAAGAAGATTAAGAAGAAATAACTTTAGAGCATTTATTTAAATTGAGAGTTAAGGTGTTTTCTTCATCAAAGAACTAATGGGTAAGTTTTTTGCCCTTGGGAGTTTTGTCTTTTTATATCTTAAATATAATATTACAATTATTACCAAGACAACTATCACTAAGGTGTAAAATATCCAGCTTGAACTTGTTGAATCTTCTTTTATTCTACACTCTCCCAGGCAACAAGAGCCATCAAGAGACTGGATTGGTTGTGTTGAACAAACTTCTGTTGCTGAGCAAAATTTGCCTGCTAATTCAGAACAGTAATATTCTGGTTTAGAGCTATTTGTAACTTCGCTTTCATTATTTGTAAAGAATATTTCAAAAGTTATATTACCTAAAATTTCACTTCCGCTTGCAATAAATATTGTATTAAACAGCTCTCCATTTAATTTTTTTAGATTTATTATTAAATTTGTTGAACTATTGGGAGCAATTTCTTCTATTGTTTCTGCGCTTAAATTGAACAGGTTCTTGTCATAAGTGAAATAAAGATTATTTGAATTTGAATTTCCCTTGTTAGTTATTGAGATATTGTAATATTTTTTTGTGTCTGATTTTAATGTTTCTCTAACGAGTCTGGGGTATGCTTCTATTAATGCTTTTGCAGAAGAGGTATTTGATTGTTTTATAAGACGTATTGGAACAATGTATTTTCCTATGCTTGCCAAATAGAATCCTGATTGAAGTGAGCTTGTTGCGAATCTTAATTCATTCATTCCAGGGTTTAATGTTGCTGTTCCTTCTGATGGAAAGTTAATATTTATTGTTGTTTGTTGATCTAGGTTTGATTTTATGGTCAGGTAAAAATCATTATCTGTAATTATAAATCCAGGACTTATTGAATAATCTGTAAGATTTCCAGTAACTTGGAATGTTTGATTGTAGTCTATTGTTTGAGGTTGTCCGTTTACTGTAGTTGAAATGCTGTTTATGAAAAGAGTATAATTGTTTGAGTTTGTTGGAACTTGTGCATAAAGATAATATTTGTCTAAAATTCTTTTTACGTCATAATCTACTGCTATTGCGACATGGGCTCTCTTAAAGATTATATCTGAAGGTCCTATTGGCTCGAGAATATTTCCTTGAATCTCTATAATCATTGTCTCTCCTGGCTGGTAAGCAGGAAGCATTGTCGTGCTTATTGAAGATGCTAAGGGAAATAGAAAGATGATAACTAAGGGAAAAAATATTGCTTTCATAATTCATTTGCTCATTTCTTTGAGCTTTGCCATTGTTTCTTCCATTTCTTTGTCTCTATTTTGTATTGGGGGTCTTCGTATTGGTGTTTGTTGTTGAGGGATTATCCTTTGTTGCATTCTTGGATTTGGAATTGCCCTATTGAATGGTGTGAATGGAGGTCTTCCACCAGGTCCTATGCCTCCTGGCTTTGAAGGGCCTTGAGAGCCCTTGTTTCTTGATTTGAACAATAACATTTTTATCTTGTTTCTCATTAATATTCCTGCAACTACTACTGCTGTTAGAATTATTAAAACAGTTATCCAGATTCCCCAACTGCTTCCGCCTTTAGAAGGTAATGCTCTACAACAGACATTAGTTGAATCTGAGCAAGATTCTGAGATTTGTTCCTCGAGATCATTACAAGAAGGATAACACAATCCTCCTGCTAATTCACACTCATCTGAGCTTGGCAATGCCTCGCAAGTTCCAAGACAACAAGAACCTTCAGTTGATGGAGAATTCGCTCCAGAGCAAGATTCTGTCGATGAACAAACTTTTCCATTTTGTTCTAAACAAGATTTTTTTTCAACAGATTCCGAACAGCATACTTTTGTTCCAGGGCATAGATAATTTTCAAGAGGACTTCCCCCTAAATCTTGACATGTAAATAGTGATGTGCATGATTTTCCTGCGGATTCACATGTCTGCGCCGAGCCTCCAGAGCCACCTCCAGAAGAGATTACTTTTTGCCATCCCGCATATAAAAGAAAACCAGTGTCTCTTAGATTATTATTGTTCCAACATCCTTCTGGAGTTGTTATTGTCTCAAAATAAGCCTTTGAGCCTGATTCTTCTGCAGAATTCTTTCCCTGTAATGCCAATATTGCAAGAGCAGAATCATAATATCTATTGTATGGTGTATTAGGAGCCTGCCAAAATTTGTTCTGTTGTTGTGACTGAACTAATTCAGAATATTGGTCTTGTCCATCTGTTAAGAGAAGAAGGAAACTACTTGGGATAAACTTCTTATTAGATTCTGATAATGCAAGAAGGTATGGTAAGTAATCATTTATTTTTTCTCCTGTCTTGTCAAGTACAATTGCTCCCCATAATGTTCCTTCATAGTCACAAGAGTTAGATGAAGATGAAAGACATTTTGAGTTTATACTTTCAATTGTAGTTCCAAGAGCGGATGTCGAATGAGCTAATGGAGAGACAAATATTGTTGAAGAGCCAGTCCTCTTATACAATGTAGATGTTGTGAAATCCTTATCACAAGATGTTGTGAAATTATAATCTATGCAATTGTTACTTACTTTCAACCAGAAACCTCCTTCAGAAAGTTCAAGGCATGAACCCGGATTTCCAGAAAGAGTCATGTCTTCATTTATGCTTATTGTATGCTGTTGATTATTATAAGAAACTGTGCACTGAGAACTCTCGTGATTATCTACATCTATCTCTAAATACCACGTCAGTTCTGAGGCGACTTGTTTTTTTGATTTAATCCAAGATTCTATAGAATCTGTATTCTTACCTACCCTATTGTAAGCAAGCATTACTTGAGAAGTATCCTTCATTGGATTCGAAGACTCTTGCCAGTGATTTCCTCCAACAGATTTACTTTCAATCACTGATAAAAGCTTTGAATTTGAGCCCAATGCAAGAACTCCGAAGACAGCTTCTTGCAATGAAATTGAATCTTGCGCCTTGCTTTCTACCTGATTCTGCAAACATTGATAGGCCTTGCTTACAAATCCTGAAGAACCTGCTTGAGATACAGAATTATTATTTGAGGAATTCTGCGCTAAAACAAAGGATAAAGATACAAATATTAAGAATATAATTGCGCTCTTTTTTTGCATTGCATAATAGGGGAGAAAGTGTTTATAAAGATTCTTAATAGAATTGCTTAAAGAGCAATGTTTAAAATTAAAGATATTCTATATCTTGCATGCATTTTGGAAAAAGAGGAATATTATTTGTAAGTGTCTTGCTTTTTGTAACCTTTGCAACTGCAAATTTGTTTCAAGAAGATTTTTCAGATGGAAATTTCTTCAGGACATTTTATAATTCTTCTGGATTTGTTCAGTTGAACATTTCCCAAGGTTTTTTTACAGGTAATTTTTCAAGTAGAATCTTCGATGCTACTTTTAATTCCACATGGCAAAACATTTCATGGATGACAGAATTTTGCTATGAATGTGAGCTTCCAAATAATGGAATCACCGAACAGGGAGAGTTTATTAGATTAGTTAATATGACTGGTAATATCTTGCTTGCACATATGAATGAGGGAGGAGGAAATATTATAGATTATTCTGGATATTCTAACAATGGAACTCCTGTTGAATTTGAGGGAAATGAATATAATTCTTCTGGAAAGTTCCAGACTGCACTTGATTTTGAAAACACTGGAGGAATAGGTCCTGGAGAATTTATTAACTTCAGTAACCCGGGACATTTTAATTCACTGACTAACCAAATTACTTTAGAGGTCTGGGTTAACCCTGAAAGCTTTGCTGGTTCTCCGACAATAATTGACAAAGAACCTTCTTTGTTGTCTATGTATTTTGTAACGACTCCAAATAGAATTCGCGTTAATCTTGGAACGAGTGGTGCTGGGGGTTCAATTATAAGCCCTGGAGGATATGCTGTAAATAATTGGTATCACATAGTTTTCACCTATAACGGAACTGCAATGACTCTTTATAGAAATGGTCTCAAAGATGGTAATTCTGTTTTCAAAACTGGAAATATCCTTACTAATAACAAGGCTTTAGTTGTTGGTTCTGGATGGAATGGAAATGACCCTAATGCCTTTCCTTTTGATGGAAAAATTGACGAAGTTGCAGTTTATAACAGATCTTTGAGCGCTCAAGAAATTCAAGACCGTTATCTTAGAGGGATATTAAAATTAAATTTAAGCGTTAGGGGGTGTGATGATTCGAGTTGCCTTGGAGAAAGTTATATTTCAATTGAAGGTAATTCTCCTCAAAACATGAGTTTGAGTGATAACAGATACTTTCAGTATAGGGCTAGTTTTACAACTGAAAATTTAAGTTACTCTCCAAACCTATATAACTTAACCATAAATTATCTCGGTGCAAATAATCCTCCTTCTATTAATTTGACTTATCCATTGAACAACTCCAATCATGGTATTATCCAGATGAACCTAAATTATACAGTATTTGATGATGATTTAGATAGTTGCTGGTATACTCTGAATGAAGGAGTATCTAACAATAGTGTGATATGTGGAATAAATGTAACTGGAATAAGCAGTTTAGAAGGATTTAACACTTGGGAGATATATGCAAATGATTCTGCTGGAACTGAAAGATTTAGCAGAGTTTCATTCTTTGTTGATACTCTGCCTCCTAATATCAGCATTATTTCTCCTACAAACAATTCATTGCTCACCAATAGAACTGTTTTGGTGAATTATAGTGTTAGCGATTTAGGTTCTGGAATAAATAAATGTTGGTGGACCAACTCTTCTGGTATGATTAACAATAGTGTTTCATGTGGAACTAATTTTTCCTTTGCGGGTAGTGAGGGAACTAATTTCATTCAAATCTATGCTAATGATACTTTAGGAAATTTGAAAAGTGTGGTACATACTTTTATGATAAATACTCAAGCCCCTTCCGTGACTATATTACATCCCTTGAATGGAGCAGTTATTGGAAACACTTCTAATATCTCGTTGAATTATAGTTCTTATGATACTAATTTACAAGCGTGCTGGTATGAAATAGAAGAGATATCTTCAAATTCTACGATAACTGGATGTCAGAACATTACTTTCAACCTTCCTGGGCAGGGAGTGTTTACGTTAAATGTTTATGCTAATGATACTACTGGAAATTTGGGTTATTCTTCTTCAACTTTTACTGTAAGTGTTGATGCTCCATCCATTAGCCCTGTAAGTCCTATCAATGGTTATTTTGGAGCAGTTGCATCAAGAGAAATTGATTTTATTTATACGCCTACTGATTTGGATTTACAGACATGCAGTTTATGGACTAATACTACAGGGGTATTTTCTCTAAATAAGACTAATCAAACAGTTGTTTCTGGACAACAAAACTCTTTTTCCTTGAATCTTACAAATGTTTTAGAGGGAGCTTATTCTTGGGCAGTTCAGTGCAATGATTCTTTGAGTCATGAATCTATTATAAGCAACCAGACCTTTTATATTGACAGAACTATTCCTTTAGTTGACTTGTATGAACCAACTGGAACGTATAGTAGCTTAACAAATATACCTTTAAGTTTGAACTATAGTGATTCAAGTCCGGTGAAATGTGTATATAATGTTACTTTTGCAGCGACTGGAAATCAAGTAATAGGGAATTCTGAACTTGTTGACTGCTCTCCAACTACATTTACATTAGACACCGAATCAAGTTACTTTTTATGGATGAGTGTAAATGACTCGGCTGGAAACATAAATATAAGTCGCAAGATTTTTACTATTTCTATTCCCCCTTCTAGCAGTTCATCTGGGGGTGGCTCTTCTAGTGGAGGAGGGGGCGGTGGAGGCAGTAGCTTTTCAGGATTATCTTCATATAATCTGCTTATTGAAAGTCTTGAAAAACTAAAAATTAACAGGGGCAAATCAGAGTCTATTGATTTTAAGGTAACTAATAAGGGAGTTAGGTTTGTAAATAATTGTTATTTCTTTTCTAATGGTGGCATTTATCAGTGGATATCTGGACAGAGTGTTTATTCCTTAAGTCCTGGGCAAACTGTAGATTATGTGTTTACAGTCAACTCCCCTATTGATGCTGAAATAGGAGAATATTTTGTCACACTTGGAGTGAAATGTCAGGAAATTAATTCCAGTTTTACATATCAAGTCGAAGTTGTCGGGGGAGAATTTGAATTAAACATAAGAGAATCTAGACGCGTTGGTACTAAATTAAATATACTTTACTCTTTAGAAAATTTTGCAGAAGATACAAAGAATCTTGAAGTCTTCTATAAGCTTCTTGATTCGGATGGTTCACTAATAGTTGAAGGAGAGTTTGATTCTTTAACAATTCTTTCGGAAGAAGTAATCGAAAAATCAGGAGACTTTGAGTTGCCTAAAAATTCAATAGGAGATTACACCTTGATTATGTATGCATCTGATGGATTAGATAATTCCCAGAAAGAACATAACGTAAAATTAACTATTGGAGGTATTTCTGGTTTTGCAATTTCCGAAAATAATTTGAGAACGGTCACATGGTTTGGAATTGTAATTGTTCTGTGTTTTGGACTATTCATAGTGTTTAAAGGAATAATGAGACAAATAGCCCTAAGAAAAGTTAAGAATGATCAGAATAGGCAGTTTATCACTATTGATTTAAAGAATTGAAATTTCTTAATTTTCTTGCTACTTCAACTAATGGATTTTTTTCTTTTGGAGTTTCAGAAATTAGTTTTAGGTCTTTGTAAAAACTATCATTGCTATAATTTGGAGGAAGTATTTTCTTCTTTTGCTTAAAATGCCAATCAAGTTGAGACTTGACATAACCCTCTTTTAATGGAGGGTCATTCTTTTTATTCCAGTCTCTAACTTTTTGGGAGATGTAATCATCGGGATAAGTTAGAGACTTAAGGAAAGTTATCAGAATAAATAATCCTCTTTTTCTGCCTTCTTGTAAACCCTTTAGAAGTATTTTTATTGCTTGAGGAAACATCTCTTCGGTGACTCCTGTGAAATCAGAAACAAATTCTTCTGATATTCTTTTTATCTTTCCTTCAGATTCTGACTCTTTTTGTTTAAACATCTTCAGAGCCTCTTCTAACAATTCTTTTGCCTCTTTTCCATCCCCTTTTTTATAGAATTGTTTTATTATTATTATTTTCATCGGATTTGCGTCTTTTGGAGTAAAATTAAGTAAATCTGATTTGTCCAAAACTATGCTTGATAAGGCTGTTTTTTCATGAAGAGAGTAAGGCATTCTAAAGAGGTGTCTTGGTGCTACAAGAACGAGGTCAAGAGATGCTATCTTGTCGCTTGCAAAATCCTCTTTAAAAGAACTTGAAATCAAATCGCTCTTTGATTCTTTTGTAAAAACATTTTTAGTTGGAGAAGTACTATTTGAGCCGAGGGAATCATATTCTGATTCTTTGTTCATATCTAATTTTATCTTGCAATCAGTACAAAAGAAATAGTCTTCCTCTTTTATAACATTCATAACTCCAGAACATAATTCATTAGTACACTTTATTTTCTTCTTTGTTATTTTATAATTTGGTCTTTCGTAGGGAGTATTACATTTTTCGCAAACAAAATAAACAAAATTACTTTTCTGAACAGTCTTATTGCACTTAGGACATTGCACAGATACGAGGTCTTTCTCGGAGAGGTTCATTCTCTCCTGAACTGCTTGAAAATTTATTCCCAAATCTTTTATTCTTTCTGTGTATTTTGGTTTTATCTTTGCCATGAGATACTGCACTATTGCTCTTGGCCACTCTGGAAACATCTTTTTTGTTTCCCCCTTATCAAAATTTTCTGGAAAACAGGAACCTGGAACTATTAAATGAAATCCTTTTGAACCAGAATATTTCACCGAATAATTATTTATTCCATGTCTTTCTAACTCTTCTACTAAAAGAATTGCTGCAATTTTGGAATAATCTAGAAATGGGGAGTCTATATCAATGAGCAAATCCCATGACTTTCTTAAGCCACTTAACTCTGACTGAGTCATGTCTGAGTTTATTGCCAATGGGTCGTTCCATATCTCTTCAGAGGCATGAAATGATGTAGCTCCTTTATTGACTAAACCCATTATATCTGAATTGTACTGGAGAGTATCTGGTCTTTTTCCGAATGCCTCAAAATATCTTGGAACTACTTCTCTGTCTTTTGCGAAAGAGAGCAGGGCTTCCTGAACTTTAGGGTTTGAGTAATACAATCGAGTGATTGACCTTATACGTTTTTCTTTTTCTGAGATTTCTTCTTTATTTGGGTTTTGGTTTTCAGACATAATTATTTTTTGATGTCTTGATTTATATGGATTATTATGCTGGATTTTTGAGAAAACGGAAGATATATATACCTTTGATTTTTTTTAGTTTATGATTAAGCTGGTGATTGGGGTTGTGGTTGCTGTTGCCCTCGTGAGTGCGTTTGTTTTTTTCTCAAATGATTCTCCTGATTTAGCTCCCTTACCTACTGTTCCGACAGGATGCATTCCAAGTAATCCTTTATTAACTGTTTCTCAACAAGGGTCTAGTCAATCTGGGTCTGCTGGTTCTGCTTTATTTTATACTTTTGATGTAACTAATAGAGATGGTATCCTTTGTTCCTCTTCGAGCTTTGATTTAATCGCGACTATACCTCAAGGTTGGTCTGGAGGATTTTCGGTCAATCCAGTTACTCTTCCGATTGGAGTTCCTACTCAAATGATTTACTTGTTAATTTCGGATTTAAATGCACCTCGAGGGTTCTACTCTTTTGGGTTAACCATTAGGAATAGAAATCAACCAAGTTATTCTTGGACTTATTCAAATTTAACTTACATCGTTACTTAAATATTTATCAAAATATTAATTTTGAGTCAAAACGAGGGTGTTTTTTGAGGGTTAATATTTATTCCGAAACTTACAATCAAAAAATGAAAAGAGTAAAAATAAATAAAAAATATATTTATCCAGCATTATTTGTAACATTAGTAGCTGTTGCTAGGGGTTCTGAAATTGTTAACTCAAGGGAAGGAAATGCTTTTAAAGATTTAATAATTAAATCAGATTTTAGCTTAAATTGAAAGGAGGGTTTATGAATAAATTAATTTTTATAGGAATTTTTGCATTGTTGTCTTTAGGAGTTTTTGTAATTGCACAAGTTCTCACTGGTGAAGGTGTTGTAGTTAATGCATATAACTGCACTGAAACAGATGGGGGTCTCAACTACCTTGTTGCTGGAAGTATGAATGGTTTCTTTTGGTGGAATTCGACAAATGGCTCTCAGAGTTTTACCGGAACAGTCTCAGATGTGTGCATAAGCAACACTACTTTGATTGAGTCAGTTTGTGGCTCTTCAATATCCTCAAGTTATAGTGGTCTCGCTGGCGCACTTAATGTTGACTGTGCAATTAACACGGGAAACAATACAAATTATACGGGGCTTTGCGGACAAAGTCGTTGTTATTGAACAGAGTTTTATTTTTTTTATTTCTTTACTTTTAATCACCATAATACTTAAAAGCGAAATGCCTTCTTCATTCCATGCGATTAAAACTTGAGGACCCTCGAATCTTTGCTCATCTGATAGGCATTATATCAGAGTTAGTTAAAGAGGTCAGGATAAAAGTTACTAAGGAGGGCGTTAATCTGACTGCTCTTGACCCTGCCAATGTTGCAATGGCTTATTTTAGCATCCCATCTGACCTTTTCTCTGAATTTGTTGTGGAAAAAGAAGAAGTTCTTGGAGTGAACCTTGAAAATCTCAATGCTATAATGAGAAGATGCAAAATGGGAAGCTCTTTGATTATTGAAAGGGAAGAGAGTTCCCTTAAATTGATAATAAATGATAAAATAAAGAGAGAGTTTTCTCTTGCTTTAATAGATGTAGAGGGTGATGATAAGCAAATGCCTGCTTGGGAGTTTAAGAGTGTTATTAAAATGGATGCACAGTCTTTCGTTGATGCGATAGAGGATTGTGCCGTTGTTGCAGATGCATGCACATTCATAGCACAACCAGACAAGTTCATAATAGAGTCTAGCAATTTACATTCCGCAAAAACGGAGTTTTCAAGTGATGAGGCTCAAATATTCTCTGATACAAGTTCTGCAAGGTTTTCACTTGAATATCTTGGAAAATTTGTGAAGGGTGCTAAAATAGCAAATAGGGTTGAAATTAATTTTTCAGACAATCATCCTATGAGACTTAACTTTCCATCTGGAAAAGTTATGTTATCTTTTGTTCTGGCTCCAAGAGTTGAGCAAGATAATTGATACCTCTAAATATTTAGAATAATTGAGTTACAGTTTGTTACTAGATTTCTAATAATTGTCTATAAACATAGGATATAAAAATAAACATTCATCTGTTAATATGAGGTATGATGAATAATAAAGGGCAAGTTACTATTTTTGTAATTGTTGCCTTGGTCCTTGTAGTGGTTGTTTTTGCGATAATAATGCTTAATAGGGGAAAAGTTTCTTTAAGAGAACAGGATTTTGATAATCCTGAAAAATATATCGGCTCATGCATAAAAGATAGAGCTAACATTATAATAGAAGAAATGCTTTCTGGAGGGGGTTTTCCAGATTCTAATGATACTGTGTTTTACAATGGAGAACAGATAACTTACTTATGTAGAAATATAAACAATTTTGACCCTTGCATAAATCAATACCCCCTTTATGTTTCTCAAGTAGAAAAAGAATTCAATGAAAATATTGAGGATGATGCCGAACAGTGCTTCTCAATGCTTAAACAAGAATTTATTGATAGAAATTATAAACTATCTGATTCTGGAGATGTTGATTTGAAGGCAAAATTTAAGCCAGGAATTGTTGAAATAACTTTAGACGTTGACTTTGCGTTAAGCAAGTCTGACGTTTCAAAAAAGTTTAGCAAGTTTGATACTTTTGTTCCAAGCAAGATACAAAGCATTGGCTTTGTTGTAAATGAGATAATCTCTCAGGAAGCCAAATGGTGTTACTTTAGTAATGATGGCTTCATGGTTCTTTATCCAGAATATGACATTAGAGTTTATATGATGGAAGATACTACAAAAATTTATACTATTAAAAACAAAAAGACTGGTGAGACTCTAAAAATGGCTACTAGGGGGTGTGCATTGCCTGCGGGATTAATATGATTAAAATTATTTGTTTATTCGAGATAAGTTTGCTCATTATTGGAGGAATAGCTTTTGCTTACTTGATGAGTGAGACCAATAATCTTGAATATTTGTCTACTAAAGATGAATCAAGATTTGTTAAATTTGTTAGAAAAAATGTTCTTGAATTTTTATCTAAGGGACTTGTTTCTGCTCAATCAGTGTCTTTGCAGACCTGTTTTGTTGATAGGTCTGGAGCTTATTGTCAAGAATATCCTTCGGAAATTTGCAATTCAAGATGTGATGGACAATGCTTTCCTGGGAGAAGAAACGAATTTTCGCAGTGTCAAATGGGAACTTGTTATGACACTTCTTTGGGAACTTGCGGGTCTGGAACTCCAAGAAGTTTATGTGAATCTAATAAGGGGGTTTGGTATGAATCCCAACCAGTTCAATGCAATAGGGGTTGCTGTTTAATTAGTCCTGACAACTCTGGGGGAGCTAGCCAAGCTAGATTCACAACAAGTCAAGAATGCAATTATCTAAGCCAAACTGTTGGGGCACAAACTTTATGGAATTCTCAGATAACTAACGAAGTTCAATGTTTATCTACTGCGAGAACCCAAAGGGAAGGCGCTTGCGTCTTAGAATTTCTACCTGACTTAAATAAATATAACTGCGAATTTATTACTGAAACGAGATGCCTATCTTCCGGGGGAACATTTTATGATAATCAACTTTGCACAAATCCTGAGCTTGATACTAAATGTGAAATTACTCAAAATACTGGGTGCTTTGAAAATAAAGATGGAGTTTATTTTGTAGACTCGTGTGGAAATCCTGCAAATATTTATGACTCTTCTAAATTAAACACTTTAACTTATTGGTCTTCTGTTGTTCCCCTGTCTCAAAGCTGTTCTCTTGGAACTGGTTCTAATTCTTTGGCTAATCAACAAAGATGTGGTAATTGTGATTATATCTTTGGAAATACTTGTGGAAGCCCTCAACCTAATGTGGATAAAAGCCCCATATATGGAAATTATGTTTGTAAGGATTTAAGTTGTTTAGATAAAAATGGAAAAGTGCGACAGCATGGTGAAAGCTGGTGTGTATTCGATGGAAGAATAGGACTTGATGGTTCTAACAGAAGCAATGAAGAAAGGGCTGTAGATGTTCCTGGAAGCAGACATTATAGAGAGTTGTGTTATGAAGGAGAGGTAAGACTTGAGCCTTGCGCCGAATATAGAAATGGAATCTGCGTTGAAAACGATGTTAGAGAAGGATTCACAAATGCTCAATGCCGAGTTAATACTGGGAGCTTATGCATTAGATATAATGAAAATGAAGAGAGTCTGCAAGAGTGTTCTAAAAGTCCCGACTGTTTTTTGAAGCATGTTAAATTAGACAAATTTGAATTTGATGTTTGCGCTTCTAAATATCCTGTTGGCTTTGAGATAAGCGATGAACCAAATTCTGCAGAACAAACTATTTGTAGCGTTGCGACGCAGACTTGCACATATTACGAGAAAAAAGGAATTGATGGAAAATGGTCTTGTAAAGTTAATTGTGAATGTAAAGATGCAAAATTCGCTGAAACAATGAATAATTTATGTATGAGTCTTGGTGATTGTGGGAGTCATGTAAACCTTGCAGGAGAAATTGGAAAGGGATATTCTACTTCTGGAAACAAGAAACCTAAGATATCTGATTCTTATATAAATGGACTCAAAAAATATATTACTCCTGTGCCAAATCAAAGAGTCTCTGGATTTGCTCAAGAAAATATTGCAAGCATGCTTAATTTAGATTTTAACTTAGAAGCCAATGAAATTGCAGGTAAACTTTCTCAATTTGGTCTTGGTGTTGCAGGTTTAATTTCTTTTACCGGTGTTGGTGCTCCATTGGCTACTGGATTCTCTGCTGGAAATATTGGTTTGCCTCTTTCAAGTCATACTTTTCTTTCCGGACTCGCTACAGGAGTTGCCTCTGTGGGGGTTGGAGCTGGAGTAGGATATATCATTGGAACAATATTTGGTCTTGAAGGAGATGCTCTTACTGCCGCAGTGGTCATAGGAGCTGTTGCGGGTGTTGCTTACGGAATGCATTTAATTTATGCAGCGCAGACACTTAACCCAGTAATAATAATTATAGTTGTTGTAATAACTCTTATACTTAATATTCTTGGAATAGGAAAATATCGCGAGAGAAAAGTTGAATTTTCTTGTCTTCCATGGCAACCACCTTCTGGAGGAGACAACTGTGCAAAATGTGGAGAGTTAGGTATTGAATGCACTTCTTATAAGTGTAAAAGCCTTGGAAAAACATGTGAACTATTAAATCCTGAAACTGAAAATGAGGCTTGTGTGAATATTGCACCCGATGATGCATCTGCTCCGGAAATAAGATTTAATTCTACTTCTCTTGCTTCTGGATTTTCTTACGAAGAGTTTCAAAATGGGGTAAAGATAAAAAATAATTCAAATTCTGATGGGTGCATACAGGAATATTCTGCGATTGCATTTGGAATATTATTGAATGAACCAGGGCAGTGTAAAATATCTTCTACAAGACCCGAAAATGGATATGATGAGATGGAAGACACTTTCTTTGATAGTAGTGGAAATGCTTACACTCTAAATCATAGAGAAAATACTGCTATTCAAGACCTTGACACCCTTGGAATTTCTGGTTCAGACCCTGAAAGAAGAGGCAATTATGATTTATACGTTTTGTGTCAGGATAAAAGCGGGAATAGTATTGATAGCTCTTATAATTTAAGATTTTGTGTTTCTCCTGCCAATGATTTACAGCCTCCTCAAATTACTAAATTTGTTCCAGAATCTCCCGGACTCGCAGGACTAAATTCTCAATCTTTTAATTTACAACTCTATACGAATGAGCCGTCTACTTGTAGGTTTAGCTATTCGGATGTGAACTATGAATCTATGGAGAATGAGGCAATTTGCGAAAATGATATAGAACAATCTACTATTCATGGGTGGCTTTGTAGAACAGTTTTGAATGTGACTGGAGATGAGAATAATTATTACTTTAGGTGTGCTGACCAGCCTTGGCTCGGAACAGATTATACTTCAAATTCTTTGACTTTATCTGAAGGAAGAAACCCTGCATCTGAAAGCAGAATATTTATTGTTAGAAGAACTACTAATCCTTTAACAATTTCTTCTATAATCCCCGATGATGAAAATATTGTTTCTGGAATAGAACCAGTATCTGTAAATCTTGAAATTTCTACTAGCGGTGGCATTGAAAATGGAAAAGCATCATGTAAATATTCTTTCAATGGAGAAGATTACATTGATTTTCGCCACACTAGCCTAAGTAATCACAGACAGACATTTACTAGCCTGTTTGGAGGAAATTATGACATAAGATTAAAATGCACTGATAAGGCTGGAAATATTGCTGAAGGAAACTCCAGATTTACAATTTCAGTTGATAATAATGGACCAATTATAACTAGAGCATATAATGCGGGAAATAATATGGCAATAATTACGAATGAAGATTCGGTTTGTGAATCTTCTACTTCTTCATGCTCTTTTGAGTTTGGAACTCAAAATAGATTGAATGGTGCAACAAAAATACATACGATGCAGTACGGTGCTGGATTAAATTATTTCGTTAAATGTAGAGATACTCTTGAAAATATTGGTTCATGTTTGAGTTTAACTGGTGGGTATTAGCAAGAAAAGGATTATAAAGAAAAATTTCTCTATACTTTAGATGAAAAGAGAGGTAGTTTTTAGTCGGAAGGGGCAAGTTACTATTTTTGTTATACTTGCCATAGTTTTTGTTGGAGCAATTATAATTATATTTGCATTTCCACAAGTCAATGTATTTTCTTCAGATATTAATCCAAGTGCTTATCTTAGAAGTTGCATTGCTCCTGAAATAAACAATATTAAAGATGTTTTAAGCGACCAAGGAGGATACTCTACTCCATATAATTATTTGACTTATAAAGATATTCGTCTACAATACTTGTGTTACACTTCTGAATTTTATATTCCTTGCATTGTTCAGCAACCTCTATTGCTTAGACATTTACAAGAAGAAATGAAAGATTATATTGAACCAAGAGCAAAGCAATGCTTTGAAAACTTAAAAGATCAATATGAAAAAAGAGGATATGAGATAAAATCTAGTTCAAGCCAGATAAATGTAAGCATTGCTCCTGAAAAGATAGTTGTTGAGTTCATTGCTCCTATTACCCTATCTAGAGAGGCAACCCAGACTTTCCAGAAGTTCTCTGTTGCTGTTGATTCGAAATGGTATAGTTTAATAAATGTTGCAACAAATATAATACAATATGAATCTGTTTTTGGGGATTCTGAGACAAGTTTATATATTTCATATTATCCAGACCTTAGAGTTGAAAAGATAAGGCGTGATGATGGTTCAACAATTTATCAACTTAAAGATGTTATTTCAGAAGATAAATTTTCGTTTGCCACAAGAAGTCTTGTCTGGCCAAGAGGTTTAATATGATTAGAAAATATTTTGTTTTGGGATTGTTTGCATTATCTGTTTTAGGTGCTTTAGTTTTGGCTCAGTCTGGAAGTCCTAATGACCCTAATGTAGGAAAACAACTTGCAACGGTATGTTGTGAACAAACGGTTACTGGAGCATTTTGTCAGAATGTTCCATCTACCGAATGCAAACAAGGAAGCAGACAAGTTCCAACTAGTTGCGAGTCTACTAGTTATTGTAAGGCTGGGACTTGCTATGATTCTACTGAAGGAACTTGTTTGGATAATACTCCTCAATTGGTTTGCAACAACAATGGAGGAGTTTGGAGTGAAGAAACTCCTCCCCAATGTTCTCTTGGTTGTTGTATTCTAGGAGACCAGGCAGCATTTGTTTCTTTGGTCAGATGCAAGAGATTGAGCTCTTATTTGGGACTCGAAACTAACTATGACACAAGCACAGCCAATGAAATTTCATGTATAGAAAAAGTTCAACAACAAGAAGTTGGAGCATGTGTTTATGAGTTTGAATTTGAGAGAACATGTAAATTTGGGACAAGGTCTGAATGTAACACTCAAACAGGAAACGCATCACTTGTTGGAGGAACATTTTACGCAGGAAAACTGTGTTCTGCCGAAGAGCTTGGAACAATATGCGGACCTACTACAAAGACCACTTGTGTCTCTGGAAAAGATGGGGTTTATTTCGTAGACTCGTGTGGGAATCCCGCAAATATTTATGATTCTTCTAAGGTAAATGATAAATTGTATTGGAGCAATATAATATCGAGGGAAAATTCATGTAATCCTTCTGCAACTAACGCACTAAGCTCTTCATGTGGAAATTGTGATTACTTGCAGGGAAGCATTTGTAGAGGAGAGAAAGATGCTGGTAAAAGTCCTACATATGGAGACTTTATATGTGCTGATTTAAATTGTAAAAAAACGCAGAATAAAAAAGACTACAAACATGGAGAAAGCTGGTGTGTCTATGAAGATTATGGAAGCTTTGGAAAAAGTGATAATTCTGTAGGGAGTAGATTCTATAAACATGTATGCATTAATGGAGAAGAAGTCTTGGAACAATGTGAGGATTTTAGGGCGGAAGAATGTATTTCTGATACAGTGAATGGATTTTCTCAAGCTGCGTGTAAAGTAAATAGATGGCAAGATTGCCTTAATCAGGAAGATCAACTAAAATGTGAAAATGAGGACTTGAGAGATTGTAATTGGAAAGAGGGAATCTTTTTGCAAGCCTTAGCAAATCAAACCAATGGGCAACAGTCTACGGGAACATGCTTTCCAGAGAACAAACCAGGTTTTGATTTTTGGAGCGATACTGAAACTTCTGAAATATGTTCTGTAGCAAGTGAAACTTGTGTTGTTAAATTTGAGAAGGGATTATTTGGTGGAGAAAAATGCGTTGGAAACTGTCAATGTTTAGAGCCTAATTGGGAAAAGGAAAAGGCAGAAATTTGTAAAATGGTTGGTGACTGCGGTCCATCATTAAACTGGATAGGAAATAAAGGATATGATAAAGGTTACAAGATAACTATAGGTTCAGATAAATAAGGGTTATAAATACTAAAATGATTGTTCTATAATGGTTTCGTACTATCTTCTTTTAACTCTAGCGATTAGTTTTTTTGTTTCAATATTATTGACGCCTTTGTGGATAAAAAAGGTGAGGTCGATAGGTCTTGTGTGGGATGACATGAACAAGATAAAAAGCGATAAAATTGCAGGCTCTGGAGGAATTATTGTTTTACTTGCTTTTCTTCTAAGCTCTCTAAGTTATGTTGCATATAGAACGTTTTTGCTTGATAACCAAAATGGATTCCTTCTAGAAATATTTGCTATTCTCATAATGGTTACTTTTATGGGATTTGTGGGATTTATAGATGATTTATTTGGGTGGAGAAAGGGAGGACTCTCGATGAAAACAAGAATACTTCTCGCAATATTTGGGGCAATTCCTTTGATTGCAATAAATGCCGGAAGGAGCTCTATGAGTTTTCCATTTGTTGGAGTAATAGATTTGGGATTATTATATCCTCTTTTACTAATACCTTTAGGGGTTGTTGCTACGACAACTACTTTTAATATGCTCGCGGGATTTAATGGTCTTGAAGCTGGGCAGGGAGTAATTTTATTGTCTTCTCTCGCTTTAGTTTCTTATTTAACTGGGAGTCCATGGCTTTCTGTTATCTGCATGTGTATGGTTTTCGCTTTAATTGGATTCCTTAAATATAATTGGATACCTTCAAAAGTATTTCCAGGAGATTCTATGACTTATGCAATAGGTATTTTGATATCTGCTGTTGCAATAGTAGGAAATTTCGAAAAGATAGCTTTATTCTTTTATATTCCTTATATAATAGAGGTCGTATTGAAATCAAGAGGAAAACTAAAGAAGCCTTCTTTTGGAAAACCATTAAGTGATGGGTCTTTGGGTAATTTGCATGATAAGATGTACAGTCTGAATCATGTTTCTATTTTTATATTAAATAAACTTGGAATTAAATCTACTGAAAAAAGAGCAGTTGCGCTTATATTATCCTTCCAAGTAATTATTATATTGATTGGGCTTGTTATTTTTAAAAGCAGTATTTTTAACGCCTAAAACATAAATTTAAAAGGCTGAAATTTATGGTTTTGTTAATGAACTCTATCAAATGGGTATTGGTTTTTGGCATTGTAGCTTTGCTTGTTATTTCGCCAGTTTTAGCTGGAAGTAAAGATGTCTTTGGAGATTTGATTTCAAAAAATAGCAAGAATGATATTGATAAAGTACTCTTTATGGGTTCTTCTTTGAAGGCTCCAGAAATTTCTTCTGAAACTAAGGAAAATGCTGTTAGAGAAGTATTGGATAAATTTGAATCTATGAAAACTGTTCCAATAATTGTTTGGGTTAAAGATGGAGAGAGTGTTGAAGATGTTGTTAATAGTCTTGAAGAATTTGAAGTAAAATATATCTATAATGAGTTTAATGGTTTTTCTGGAAGAGCCACAGAAAAGTCTGTAAATGATATGATTAAAGATGACAAGATAGATTATTTTGCATTTGATAATATTGTTGTTGCCAATTTATTACAAAGCAGGCCTCTAATTGGGGCGAGCGCAGTTCATTCTAATTATAGCCTCACTGGAGAAGGAGTCGGAGTCTGCCATTTAGATACGGGAGTTAATTATAACCACCCTAGTCTTGCTGGAGCATATTCTGGAGGATATGACTTTGTTAATAATGATAGTGACCCATTTGATGATAATGGTCATGGAACTTCCACTGCGGGAATAATTGCTTCTAACCATACTCTTTTCAGAGGAATTTCTCCAGGAGTTGATTTGCTCGCAGTTAAGGTTCTTGGTGCAGATGGACAGGGATACTTTAGTGATGTTATCGCTGGGATAAACTGGTGCATAACAAATAGAAATACTTACAAAATATCTTCATTATCTATGAGTTTGGGAACTGTTCAGACATATAATCCTCAAACATCTCCTGGATATGCTGAACCTGCACTTCAAACGGCTTTCAATTTACATATTGTTCCTGTTGCATCTACTGGAAACATGGGTTCAGTTACTGGAATTTCTTATCCTGCTGTTTCTCCTTATGTTATATCTGTTGCTTCGTCATATAACTCCAACTTGGGAACTCTTACTTTTAATTCAAACAATTTTAGTTGCACAGATACAAACATTGTTCCTGATATGATTTCATGCTTTAGCAATAGGGCTTCTTTCACAGACATTATCGCTCCAGGGAGTAGTATAGCCACTACTTCAATATCTGGGACTATTGCACCTAGAGCAGGAACTTCTATGTCTGTGCCTCACATTGTAGGCACAATAGCTCTTATGAAACAAAGGAATTTTCAAATGACTGTGCCTCAAGTTGAGGATATTTTAAAATTCACTGGAAGGAATATTTATGATTCTGCGACTGGAATTAATTTCTCAAGGGTTAATGCTCTTGATGCAGTAAATTATGTTCCTCACATGATAAGAAATGGAAGCTTTGTTCCTGGAGGCTCTGTAAACCTTTACATAAATGATGCAAGAAATCCTGGGGCAGTTTATTTTGTTTTCTTGTCTTTTGGAAGGACTTTTGGAATTCCTCTCGCTAATGGGCTTGTGTTTCCTCTTGACCTTGATGGATTGCTTACATTTTCTTTGACATATCCTAACCCACTTGTTACGAATAATATAGGATTTTTAGACAGTAATGGAAGAGCTGTTGCAACAGTCAATGTTCCTAATATTCCAGGAATAGAAAATATTACAATCTACTCTGCGTTTCTTAGCGCTAATTCTACAGATATAACCTCTATGTCTAATTCAGTTAGAGTTTAATTGTTTGTTGATTTTACTCGTAAATTTAGAATTCTTTGAATATTATTATTAAGTGATTGAGGCATTTATAGACCAAAAAAGATTAAATTAGAGCACAGTCAATGACTTTGAAAATTGAACAGTTGCGTCTTGATAATAATCTGTTATTTGATATTTGTGTAAGGGGCAAGTTTATTCCATTTTTCCACTAATCTCCATGATTATCTGGATGTTAATCAAATATTTTCTTAAACCAATCTATTATTTCATTAAATATTGTTCTTTCTGAATCAAATTCTCTTACCACTTCTCCAACATGTTGTGCTTCTTCTCCAGAGTTTAATGGTTCTGGAGGAGGATTTGAACTTCCTCCGCTTTCTGGAGGTGTTGAGGGTGAAGATGGGGCGGGGGAAGGGCTAGCACTAGAAGAGCCACCAGAAGAAGAACTTGGAATTAAATTAATTGGAACGCCTAAATTTCTTAGATAAGATAATCCTTCTTTTGTGACTTGATTATATGCTTGGTCTATGCAAGCTATATTTACAAGAGTTGTACTATTCTCTTCTAAAACTACTTTGCATTCATGGACAATTTCGGAGCCAGAAGGACATAATATTCTCATTGAGAAAAAAGAGTTTGTTGGAGAAATTCCGGAAGCAATTCTGCATTCTGTTTCTTCACTTGTATTAAACCTTAAAATAAAATCTCTTATACTACGGTCGAATCCAGTTCCTGAAATTGGGGAAATTGTAGATTCTATAATTGAAGGGTTTATAGAATCTATTATTCCATATAAGTCTAGATTGCTTGTTTGACTATTTTCTGCGAAACCATCTGAACATGCTACGCTGTATGAATGCTGTCCTTGACTTTGTTCACTTAATGTGCAAATACCCAATCCTAAATCTACAGAACATGTGTTTGAAGAAGGCATTAGATTAAAAGAAACATCATTTGGAGACCATCTGCATGATATTGATGGAAGAGTTACTCTTGAAGTAGGCTCTGGAGCAAGAAAGGAGATAGAGGGCGTAGTATCTACTATTATGAATCCTGTTCTGCTCTGGCTTCCTGAAATTTCTATGAAATACGGGGCTGAAAGTCCACTTCCAGACTGACCTGAACCAAGAGATGAATTACCTCCAGAATTATTAGAACCTCTGTTTAAACTTCCTCCACTATTTCCATCACCTATGCGAGGACCTCCTCCCGATTTTCTTCTATCTCCTGAATTCTGGGAACTTCCGTCAGTGTTTCTTATTTTGCTGAATGATGGAAAGTTTGGACTTCCACTTGAAGTTATTTTTGACTCTTTATCTCCTTCAAGTTTATACTCTATGTATAAATGAGATTTATCTATTTCTTCCTGTGTTACTCCGAGATTGCATTGAACTTCAACTATAAATCTCTCTCCAGGAGCCACAGTGTTTATTCCTGAACAACCTTCTTCACAATCAAGATTTGCAAAACCACAACCTTCTATTTCAATAGGGTCTAGACCATTGTTCCTTATTATTGTACTAAAAAGAATTTTGTCTCCTAATAGACCTAGTTCGCTTTCAGATGCAGAGAATAGAATTTTTTTGTTATTTATATCTGTTATAATATAGACTGCAATTAGAAGTAACACCATAAAAGACGATAAAATAATCAATCTTTTCTTTACCTCTTTCTTCATCAGATTATCTTTGTAAAAAAGATATTTAAATTTATAGTATAGACATTTAGGATATAGATAACTGCGTAGTTTAATGACCTACATTTCGCAGTTCTCTATCTGTATAACTGCACTAGAATGTAATATGGGCATGCAGTTATCCATAATTGAGTTACATTTTGTTCCTAAATCTCTAACCTCAAAAATCTTCAATTTTTGATGGCCATCAAGAATGCTTTCTTTTGCATTCTTGAGGTAAGACAATTTGGAAAAACGAGTAAGGCTATCAACCAAATTGTCCATATCAAAAAATCTATGCACTCCTACATACTTTACATGAGATACTTCGAATTAGATTTGGGGTGATAGGGGTTTTTTAGGTCTTGATGAATTTGGTACATCACAAAACTTGATGAGTTTTACCTCGCACTAAAGTGTGGAGTTTGCTAGTAGTTTTGTGATTACAGTTGAACATCTCCAAGAAACTACTAACTCCAATATCAAAGATTGGAGATTTCAACTAGTATTAAGAACCTTGCATTTCCCTGAGATCTATTAACTTTAGGTTTTCTTCTTCGATTTTTTTGCTAAATGACTTTGCAAAAATAATATACTTTTCTTTTCTTTTGCCGTTATTCCACTCGAAATGTCTTGCTTTTTCTTTAAGAGATTTAAATATCTCGCTTGGATTTACATTATCTTTCCATTTACATTCAATGAATGTTGCTTCCTTATGCTTATCATTTAAGGCTATTAAATCAATCTCTTTATCTTTAAACCACCATCTTCCCATTTTATCTGCATCAATTAAATCATTTCTTACAATATATTGAAATACTATATTCTCAAATATTCTCCCCAAGTATTCTGAATAGTTATCTTTTATTCTATTTATTTTAAATGAACCTGTTTCTATGCTACTTAAATTAGAATAAATAAATTTAAACCAGAATGACAAGAAATTGTCTTTTATGAAATATCTCCCATTTCTTGATTTAAGGTTTTTAGTTAGGGGGATTTCTCTTTTAATCATGTCAACTTCTAGAAGGTTCTTGAGGTATGGGCTTAAATCTGTTCTTTTAAATTTTGTATATTGTTTTATTTCATTTAGTTTATTTTTTCCGTTTGCTATTGCTTCTAGTATTACTTTGTAAGTACTTGGATTTTCAAATTCGTATCTAGTTATAAAGTCAATTTCATCTCTGAGAAATCTTATTTCTCCTTTAAGCTGTTCTTCAAGCCATTTCCAAAAGTTTTCTCTATCATTAATCTTTATTATGTAATAAGGGATTCCATCTGAAAAACCATATATTTCAATTAGCTCTTGCAATGATTTTCCTGGAAAGAACTCTTTCATGTCAAAGAAGTTTATGGGTTTTAATTTAAAAGATGCTGTTCTTCTTCCATATAAGGGGCTTTGATAGCTCAACACTTTTGAAGTGATTATAGAGATTGATGAGCCTAGCAAAATTAGTTTTAATTTTGTTTTGTTTAGTTTTGTATCTACTAAACTCTGAAATATGCTGATAATAGATGGATTTTCCTTTATTAAATTCTGGAATTCATCTATTATTATTACATCCGCTTTGTCTTTAAAATAATCTATTAGAGCCTCAAAATCTTGTTTTATATTGTTTGCATTTGAGTTGTATTCTACACAGGTATTGTGGAATCTTTCTGCATTCTTTTCTGTTGTTGCCAAATAATATAATCTTTTTTTATGTTTTGTTGTTTCTAATATAAGTTCAGTTTTTCCAACTCTTCTTCTACCGTAGATAATTAAAAACTCAAATTTATTACTGTCTAAGATTACTTTTATTTCTTTTTGCTCGTTTTTTCTGTCTTTGAAGTCCATTTTGTATAATTAGGATTAGTATAATTAGAATTATACTATTTAAATCTTTGGATTTTACATTTGAAAGTTTTAGAATGGGCTTATATGAGAGTGACCCTATTTAGAGAGGTTTTATAAACTATAAATATCTCTAATTGTATT
>ERZ1292623.397-Hain-H51-01um-R1-397-length-47408-cov-69_pt1 | contig 47408 bp, 54 predicted proteins | sample MGYA00564398_ERZ1292623 | MGnify/ENA primary metagenome ERZ1292623 (study PRJEB36523, sample SAMEA6512633) | groundwater metagenome | collected 2019-01-07 | study: AquaDiva: Metagenomics assemblies of 32 groundwater samples
GTTCAAGAACCTGTTCAAACAGCTGTTCAAACAGGCAATTTTCATGATATTTTGAGCGGATTAAGTAGTAATGAACGTCTGATTGTTTTTACATTGATGAACACTGAATTAAAGTTAAGTTATGAGGATATTGCACGTCTTTTAGGAAAAGAGAGAGCCACGGTTAGAGGCCAAATAAATGCAATAAAACAGAAAAGTGAGGGTTTAATACAAGAGTTAACCGAACCCAATGGTAAAAAAAGGATATTTGTGAGTGAAGAAGTTCGTAACAAACTAGAGAAATATGCAAAAGTGAGAGTTAAAGAGAATAAAAAATATAAGAAATTACCTAAAGAGAGCATTATTTGATGAATAAATTGACAAAAAGTGAAGATTATGATAAAAAAGACAAAAGTGAGGACTTTTTGCCTGTTGTGAGCACAGAGTCTGATTTGGTAAAAGAGAGTGTGAGATTCCGAAAGAGCCATTAAACCTTAAAAGCTGTGATTTTGAGGGTTTTAAGGCTTTTAGACACATTTAGTGAGAACAGTAAGTTTATTCGGTGGAACGATTTTAATCTTTAGAGACTTCTTAACTGGTTTATCGTCGATATCGACGCTATTCTCTTCAAATCTTGAGGTATTGAGAGGATTACTTTCTTGTTTGACTCTTTTGATTTCAAAAGGGGGATATCTTTTTGAAGAATCTTTCTTATATAATCTCTAATCGAGATTTCAGTAAGGCTGGTTTTTTGGGCTAAAATTGAGTAATCCACCATAAAACCTTGATCTTCTAATTGATATATGGTGCTATAAATTAGCATCTCTTGCTCTGTTAGTTTCTTAAATTTAATGCGAACCTCTTTCTTTAAGTCGTCGAGGGTTCCTAGAATTTCTGAGACTCTCTGAAGGTTACTTATTCTGTCATTAACCGAACTTGGAGTGGAAATAAGGGGGTGTTGGTTTGTTGGTTGGTTTGTTGGTTGGTTTGTTGGAACCCCTTCATTTCCTGTGGAGATGCTTGTTTTTGTGCTTATTGGGTCTTTATTTGACTGTTGGAGTGTTGGAATGTTTGTTTTATATGTCGGATTTATCTGTTGGTTTGTTGGTTGGTTTGATTGTTGTTGAAGTTCGTATAATAACTGTTTTATTTCGGAAATCTCTGAATAAAGATATTCTATATCTTGCCTAACTTTTATGAATGCTTCTTTTATCGCGTCAGACATTTAATTTTAACTAATTGGGATAATATAAAGATTTATGTTATAAATAAAGGTTTAAATATTAAATATCTGGTCTTGAATTATGGATAGAGAAGAAGAAACTCAAAGAAATAGAGAGGCTGAACATAGAGGATTGGAATCTAGGATTACTGCTGGACCAATTTCTGACATCATCGCCCCTAGTCTTGTTCATAGAGAAGGTTTTGCAATTATACTTGGTATGTCTAAGCGAATTGATGACAGAAAATGGATTAAATCTTTTGAATTACATTTGGAATGTGGAGATTATTATGATGAAATTGGAGCGCATGAGGCTATAAATCCCGAACCCCTTGAAATTAGACGATTGAACGAAGGATTAAGAGGGGATAATTTATATCTTTCAAATTTTCAAGCTACTCTCCCTCCAGATAAAAATCCGCAAGGCTTATGGGTATTGGGCCAAGGAGAGGTTTATTCAGATAGGGAGATTTCTGTAGATGAAAGTGGAAGTTTCGAAATTATTAGTAAACCTGCAAGCCGATAGAGTTTATTTTTGATAGAACTATAAGCTTGAATTTGTTAGACGTAAAGACCATTCATTAATTGATTTGAGCGGAAGAAAGTCAAAAAAAATGGTAGAAATATTATTCAAGAGTAAAACCTTCAAAGATTCCAAGGAAGTAGAGGAATTTCCCATGATGATATGTGCGTTTGGAGTAAAAGAATTCTATATTATTCTAACCGAACAAAGTTTAATTAATAGAAATTCTTAGCTCAATTTCTTATAAGCTTCAAAGGCTGCATTTGATAGGCGCCAGCGACTCCATCTTGAATAATCCTTTCCTTGTGGACTTTTGTTTATTCTCACCACTAACTTGTTCTTTTCCAATTCTTCCAAAAGAGATTTTGTAAATTCTTCATCTCTAACTATCTGTTCGGATATTCTTGAAGTGAAATCAGCTTCTGGAGAGATGCTGTAAAGATAGGACAATATTTGTTCGGATATTTTTGATTTTTTCTTTTTGGAGATTGAGGGCATTAATTTATTTATTTGACAATGTTTTTATAGTTTAAGTAGGGGCTTGATATACTGGTTTTGTGATTATGGATAAGAATAAAATAGAGCTTATTGAAGCAAGAGAAAGTGTAGATGTAAAGGGAATACTACATCCTATCGTGGCAGAATGGTTTTTTGGGAAGTTTAAAGATTTTTCATTGACTCAGTTGTATGGAGTTGCTCCGATTCATGAGCGCAGGAATATTTTGATTTCTGCACCTACTGGAGGAACTAAGACGCTTACTGCTTTTCTTAGTGTTTTAAATTATTTAGTAGGGCTTGCTTTGAAAAATGAGCTTGAGGATAAGATTTATGCAGTTTATTGTTCTCCCTTAAAGGCGTTATCCAATGATATTTATATAAATCTTGAGAAACCCCTTGCTGAAATTAGCGAATTGATGGAAAGGAAGGGTTTGAAGATGCAGTCTATTCGAGTCGGATTGCGTACTGGAGATACTACTGTTTCTGAAAGAGCTAAAATGGTTAGAAAGGTTCCTCATATTTTTGTGACTACTCCTGAAAGTCTTGCAATTGTTTTAACTGCACCAAAGTTTTCTGAAAATTTGAGAGCTCTTGAGTTTGTAGTTGTAGATGAAATTCATGCTCTTGCAAACAAAAGAGGAGTTTTTCTTAGCTTGATGCTAGAAAGATTGGAACATTTTAGTATTATAACTCCCGTAAGAATAGGATTGAGTGCCACTATTGCTCCTATTGAAGAAATTGCTAAATTTTTAATTGGTACTAACAAAGAATGCTTGATTGCTCAAGTTCCATTAATAAAGGAGGTGGATATTGGGTTGATAAGTCCCGGTGTAGATTTGCTTACAATGGATGGTGCTGAAGATCAAAAGAGACTTTATCATATTTTAGATGAGCTGATTAGACAACATAAGACTACTTTGATATTTACTAACACAAGAAATGCTACGGAGAGAATTATCCATTATCTAGATATTCATTTTCCAGGGCATTACACTGGAAACATAGGGGCACACCACAGTTCTATGAGTAAAGACCAGAGATTTATGATTGAGGAGAGACTTCGTAAAGGAGACCTTAAAGTTGTGGTTTCTAGTACAAGCTTGGAATTGGGAATAGATATTGGAAGCATTGATTTAGTTATTTTACTTAGATCTCCTAAAAGTGTTTCTAGAGCATTACAGAGAATTGGAAGAGCCGGGCATCAATTACACTCAAACCCTAAGGGAAGATTTGTTGTAACCGATAGAGATGATTTGGTTGAATGTGCTATTTTGATGAAACATATGAAAGAAAAGATAATCGATAAAGTTGATATTCCAATAAATGCCTTAGATGTACTTGCACAACATATTTATGGAATGGCTATTTCTCAAATATGGAATATTGAAGATGTTCTAAAGTTGATTAGAAAAAGTTATTGTTACTCTAATCTTACTAGGGAGGACTTTATGAGTGTTATTTCTTATTTGTCAGGAGATTACGATTTAGAGCATAGAAATGTTTATGCTAAAATATGGTACGATAAAGACACTAAACAAGTGGGTAAAAGGGGCAAACTTGCAAGACTTATTTATCTTACGAATATAGGCACTATTCCAGAAGAGGGTTTTGTTTCTGTTGTTGTTTCTTCTGGAGAATCTAAAGGGGTTGCTGTTGGAAGTATTGACGAAGCTTTTCTTGAGAAACTTAAGAAAGGGGATGTCTTTGTATTGGGAGGTACAAAATATCAGTTTATACATAGCAAAGGTATGAAGGCTTATGTTATTGCAAATGTAAGCAAATCTCCAACTATTCCAAGTTGGTTTTCTGAACAATTACCCTTAAATTTTGATGTCGCTTCAGCCATCTGCAAATTTAGAGGACTTGTTAAGGAAAGAGTAAAAAATTCGTTAGAGTGTGTCAAATTTATTCAGAGTTACACTTATTGCACTCCTGAAGCTGCTGGACAAATTTATAGATATTGTCTTGAACAAGAGGATTTTTCTGCAATGCCTACAGATAAGAAATTGGTTGTTGAACAGTTTAAGCAGGAAAAAGAATATTTACTTTTCCATTCAATGTATGGTCGTAGAGTTAATGATGCTCTTTCCAGAGCGTATGCTTATATTGCTTCTCAATTAAAGCATCGAGATATTGAAGTAGGAATAAATGACAATGGATTCTTTATTGCGGGAGAGGCGCTTGATGCTAACAAAATAATAAGGGGGATTACTAGCTCAAATGCTAGAAAAATATTGGAGGAAGCTATTGAAAAAACAGACGTTTTAAAAAGGAGATTTAGACATTGTGCTGCCAGAAGTTTAATGATTTTAAGAAATTATAAGGGTAGGAGTAAGAGCGTTGGAAAACAGCAAGTAAACTCCCATTTTCTTTATAGTGCTGTCAATGAGATAAGCAGAGATTTTCCTATAATGAGGGAAGCCAGACGTGAAGTTCTTAATGACCTAATGGATATTGCTAAAGCTGAAGATATTCTTAAAAAAATTGAAAGAAAGGAGATTAACTTTGAAATTATTAAAACTCCTTTGGTTTCTCCATTTGGTCTCAATTTATTAACACAGGGTCATGCGGATTTTATAAAAGTAGAAGATAGAGTTAACTTTTTGAAGAGAATGCATGAACTGCAAATGAAGGTTATTGAAAAAAAATGAAATTTGAATTTGTTGGAAAATGCTTGCTTTTGACTGAAAAAAATGAGAGAACGCTTGTAATTGGAGATTTACATTTAGGATATGAGGGAGCCATGAGATCTTCTGGTGTGATGATTCCAGTTAAATTATATGATAAATGTGTTGCTGATTTTGATCTAATTATAAATAAAATTAGGGGATTTGTTGATAATATAGTTATGCTTGGGGATATTAAGCATGAATTTGGTTTTATTCTTGAGGATGAGTGGAAATACATTGTTAAATTTATAAAGCATGTTAAGGGTAAATGTAAAAGATTGATAATTACTGAGGGAAATCATGATGTGATTTTATTTCCAATATTGAGAAAACTTGGAATTGAAAGTGTTGATTATTTTATTTGGAAAAATATTGCATTTATGCATGGAGATAAAAAATTTGAGAAAATTTATTCAAATAAAATTGATTATTGGGTAGTTGGACATGGGCATCCTGCAATTAATATTTATGAAAATTTTAAGAGAGAAAAATATAAATGCTTTCTATTAGGAGATTATATTGAAAAGGATAAAGGTAAACGGAAGGTAATCATTGTACCAAGTTTTTTTCCACTTGTTGAAGGTACGGATGCTAGAGATTTTGATATGAACCTTGCTTGGAATTTTAATTTAGATAAATTTAGAGTTTATGTTGTTTCTGATAATATGGAAGTATTTGGCTTTGGAAAGCTTAAAGATATATGAGGGATTTTATTTTTGATTTTGTGGCTTTACTTGAGGAAATGGGATGTGTGGTTGAAGATTTAGGTCCTCTTCAAGCTGAAGAGCTCTTACAGAACACTTCTTTAATATAAAATTATATAATGGGATCATTTTATCTTTGGGAATTTGCTTGTCTTTCCAGGATTTCAAGAACTCTTTTGATACTTCCTTGTCTACCATTAAGACCAGAGACCCTAAAATAGATATTTCATTTTTATTTTCATTTGATTTATTGTCTGCATCTAAATAGGTTACTGCAAACTTAAAACCCAATTTTAGAGCTTCCTCTTCTTTCAAAATATCTAACTTAGACTTTTCTACGCTGTTGAAAGTTACATCTGTGTTTATATTATATCTTTTTAGTTCTGCTGATTTTTTTCCACTTATGTGTTCTAGATTAAATCCAATGATCTTCATGTTTTCTTGTATGGAAAGTGGTTTTTAAACATTTGTGAGTTGAGATTAATAGGTTTTAATTAGAGACAATAGTTTAAACTAAATCTTCTTCTGAAACTACTATAAAGTCTGCAACTGCTATTATTGAATTGTAAGGAATTATAGATTCTTTGTTTGTGTTTGTTTCTACATTAAGACTTTTTAAAAAGGGGGTTTGATCTTTGATTAATAACTGAATCAACTCCCCTGTTCTTGTTTCGAAGGTTATGTCCTTAACTAAACCTAATCTTTTTCCTTCTTTTGTAACTATTGGCTTTCCTATAAATTCTCTTAGTGGTTTTTTGTTTATATTCATGTGAGTTTTTGCATTTGTAAGTATATAAAGATTATTATGACAAAGTTGCAGATTCATCGATTTTTTTATGTTAAAAATAGATATTTTACTAAATTAAAGTTCTTTTAATTAAGATAAATGAGTGTCCCCTTGGTTTCTTGTGGAAGTATGTATTAAGGTTTAAAAAGAGATTATAATATTTTTCTTTTTATTTTTCTTTTTTAAATATTTATATTATATATTATATATATTATTATATATATCTTAAAATATGTATATCTTAACAATATCTTTTAATAATATGCTTTATAGTTATATATATTATATTATTATAATAATAAATCTTGTTAAATTATAGATAGAAGATTATGTTTGCATAAGAAACGATGGTGTCTGTGTATTGCTTGTTCGTTTAATAAATAAATGATTTTATCGACGTTATTAAATATTAATTTCAGTGGAAATGGAGGTTTGCGTGCCTATATGTTTAAATAAATAGGTTTTTAGAATTTGTTGAGGTGAAAATGGTTTCGAAGTTAGATAATATTTTTAGTTCGTATTCTAATTCAAGTGGTAGTATATTTAAGGATAGGAGTGTTTTACAGATAAATTATACTCCTGAAACAATACCTCATCGAGATAAACAGATAGAAGAAGTTGCTTCTATACTTGCTCCTGCAATTAGAGGAGAAAGAGTCAGTAACTTGTTTGTTTTTGGAAAAACGGGAAGTGGAAAGACATTATGTGTCCAATATGTGACTAAAGAGATTTTGAAGAGAGTTACTGATTCAGGAGTTAATAATTTGAAAGTTATTTATATTAATTGTAAACTCAAGAAAGTTGCTGACACAGAGTATAGAATTCTTGCTGAAATTATTTCTTCACTTGGAGAAACGGTTCCTTCAACGGGTTTGCCTACAGATGCGGTTTATTCTAAATTTATAGAAATAATTGAAAGAAAAAAACAGCTTATACTTATAGTGATGGATGAAATAGATCAGGCGGTTAAGAAAATTTCAGATGGTTTTTTATATAATTTAACTAGACTTAACTCTGAATTAAAAAATGCTCAGATAAGTTTGGTTGGAATAAGTAATAGTCTGACTTTTATGGATCACATAGACCCAAGAGTCAGGAGTTCTCTTGGTGAAGAAGAGCTTGTTTTTCCTCCATACAATGCATTACAATTGCAGGATATTTTAAGAGAGAGAGCTGAACAAGCCTTTGGAGATAATGTTCTTGATGAAGGGGTTTTCTCTAAATGTGCTGCTTTTGCTGCCAGGGAACATGGAGACGCAAGGAGGGCTCTTGCTTTACTAAGGGTTGCTGGTGAGCTTGCAGAAAGAGAGGGCTCAAAAAAACTTACTATGGAATTTATTGATAAAGCAAATGCAAAAATTGAGAAGGATAAGATGTTGGATATAATAGAAAATGAACCTAAGCAACATCAACTTATTCTTTACAGCATATTAAATTTAACAAATAATTTAAATAAAGAGGGAGGGGGGATATTTACAGGAAATGTTTTTAATAAATATGAGGAATTATGCCAGAAAACTAAAGTGGAAGTTTTGACACAAAGGAGGGTTTCAGATATAATTGCAGAATTTGATATGCTTGGGCTAATCAATGTTGATGTAATAAGTAGGGGGAGAATGGGAAGAACAAGAGAAATAAAGTTGATGATTCCTGAAAATTTAAAATTAAAGGCAAAAGAAATACTTGAAAACGCTTTAACGATATGACTAATTATGGACTCTTACAGGCAATAAAGGAAAAAGGCATATTGCTTGAAAAAGAAATTTTTGAAGCATTAAGTAAAATAGATGATTCTTTAACTGTTCGAAAGTTACTTGATAATTTTGAAATTATTTCGGGTCAAAAAATGATTACTCGTTCTTCTCTTGTTAAAAATTGGGTCATCTCCAAAGATATAAATCAAGAGCTTGTGCAGGGAATGCAACCTAAATTTCTTAATATCTTCGTTCAACTTGGAATACAAATCAATGTTGATAGTTCTTTTGTTAATGAACCTAAGCGTCTGAGCTTAGAAAAAATGGAAAAGCCTGAATACACAATTCATTATACTAATACAACCTCTGATAAAAAAATAGAGGTTGCTGATTTTGTGGGACATTTTCGCGCACGTTATAAAGAGATTCAAAACATGATTTTGAGAAGAAGTGATTTGGATAATTTAATTTCTATAAATAAAATATCTGGTACTAGACAGCAGTTTGCTATAATAGGAATGGTAACTGAAAAGAGGTTAACAAAGAATAGGAACTTGATGGTTGTGTTTGAAGATTTGACTGGCAGAACTAATGTTGTTTTTAAACTTGGAAGTAATTCTTTCAAATCTGCAGATGAACTTCAGCTCGATGAAGTTGTTGCGATACGTTGCTCTGGAAATAATGAGTTAATAATGGGTAATGAAATATTTTTTCCAGATTCTTTTGTTTTGCAAAAAACGAAGTTTGATGAAGATTGTGGTCTTGCATTCATATCAGATATTCATGTAGGAAGTAAGAAATTTTTAAGACCAGAATTTGAGAATTTTATTCAATGGCTTGGAAGCGATGACGAACTTGCTAAAAAAATAAGGTATCTTTTTGTTGTTGGAGACTCCGTTGACGGTGTGGGAGTTTTTCCAGGTCAAGAAAGATTGTTAGAAATTAAAACATTGAAAGGACAATATGATTCTTTTGCAGAATGTTTAAAAAAAGTTCCGGAGAGAATCACAGTTTTTATGTGTCCTGGACAACATGATGCTTCAAGAGTTTTGGAACCTCAGCCCGTTCTTGATAGGACTTATGCCGAATCTTTGTATGGCATTCAAAATATCATTTTGGTTCCGAATCCTTGTCTTGTTAAATTGCATGAAAAGGGGAAGGAATTTAGAATTCAAATGTATCATGGAGCAAGCATACATGCTTTCATAAATAATATTGAAGAATTAAGATTAATAAAAGCTCATCGTTCTCCTGCGAAAGCAGTTAAACATATGCTTAAAAGAAGGCACCTTGCTCCAAGTCACGGTATTTCTTCTTCAGTAGTTTATGTTCCTAATCCTGAAAAAGATCCTCTTGTAATCTCTGAAGTGCCAGATATTGTTTGTACAGGAGAAGTTCATAGATTAGATATAGAAAGATATAATGGCACTTTAATAATGACTGGAAGTTGTTGGCAGGCAAGAACGGAGTTTGAAGAAAAAGTAGGAAATATTCCGGATCCGTGTAAGGTTCCTGTTTTTAACGTTAAGACTCATGAACTAAGAATACTTGATTTTAGCATTTCTGAAGAGAGGAATTTGGGGAGGGTTGAGGGTACTTCAAAATGAAAATAAATGATTGTGTTTATGGAGAATTTGAAATAACTGAAAATATTTTAATTGAATTAATTAATTGTAAAACTCTTCAAAGGTTAAAAAATATTTCTCAAATGGGAATGCCTGATGAATATTACCATAAAAAAGGATTTTCGAGATTTGAACATTCTGTTGGAGTAATGCTTCTTTTGAAGAAACTTGGAGCTTCTTTAGATGAGCAAATAGCCGGGCTTTTACATGATGTCTCACATACTGCCTTTTCTCATGTAATAGATTGGGTTTTAGGAGACCCTACAAAAGAAGATTATCAAGATAATTCTTTTTTAGATTTCATTGAAAAATCTGAAATACCTAAAATCTTAGAAAAATATGGTTTTGATTATAGATCTCTTTGTGAACTTGAAAGGTTTTCTCTTCTTGAGAATGCTGCTCCTAACATTTGTGCCGATAGAGTTGATTATCTTTTAAGAGAAATTGTTCGTTTTGAAGAACCTAAAATATTTAGATTTATTCTAGATAGCTTAACTAGTTATAAGGGTACAATTGTCTTTAATTCAATAGATGCAGCTGAAATATTTGCATCAAATTATGCAAGATGTCAAAAAGAGCATTGGGCAGGAGAAGAAGCTAGAACGAGATACTACCTCCTTGCACAAATACTTAAACAAGCTTTAGGTATCAAATTAATTAATATTTCTGATTTTTGGAAAACAGATTATGAGGTAATAGATATTTTACAAAACAGTAATGACTCTAAAATTTTAGATGGTTTATCTCTCTTGAAAAATGGATTTAAGATTATTAAATCTAAAAGCAATAATTCTATAATCTTGCATAAAAAATTTAGATGTGTAAACCCTTATGTTTTGAATAACAATTCCATTATTTTACTTAGTAATCTATCTAAAAATTATAAAGAATCCTTGGAAAAACAAAAAAGGGAATCTCTTGAACCTTTATGTGTGGAGGTGGTAACAAGATGAATATTGATCAATACTTTAAGCATATAAGTGATGAGGTAAAAAGAGCTTATGATGTTGCTGAACTTGCCAAGGCAAAGGGTTTGGACCCAATATCAAAGGTTGAAACTCCAATTGCAATATCTCTCGCTGAAAAGACTGTTGGATTGATATCTGGGGTTTATCCTCAGTTACAAGATGTGAGAATAATAAACAGAATTATTGAACTTGAAAAGCAATATGGACAGCTTACAATGTCTGTTTGTTTAGGTATTGCGGAAGACATTGCGAAGGAAAAATATTGTAAATTTGAAAGTTTATTACAAGCAATAGATGCGGGAATACGTGTTGCTTTCTCTTACTTTACTTTGGGAGTTGTTTCTTCCCCTATTGAGGGATATACAGATCTTAAACTAAATAAAACAAGGGACGGAAAGGATTACTTTGTAGCTTACTTTTCTGGGCCTATTAGAAGTGCCGGAACAACTGCAGGTTGTGTAGCTTTAATGGTTATAGATTATCTAAGGGAACTTTTTGGTTTTGCAAAATATGATCCTACAGAAGACGAAGTTAAGAGATATGTTACTGAAAATTATGATTATCATGAGAGGGTAACTAATTTGCAGTATCTTCCTTCTGAAGAGGAGATTACCTTTTTGGCTAAAAATATCCCCATACAGATAGCAGGGGAGCCTACAGAACAAAGAGAAGTGTATAACTATAAGGATTTACCAAGAGTTGAAACAAATCTTATTAGAGGAGGTATGTGCCTCATTTTTTCCGAGTGTCTTGCACAAAAGGCTTCTAAGGGTTATCGTCTCCTTAAAATTGCCAAAGAAAAGGGTTTTAAGTCCACGGGGTTTGATTTTCTTCAAGAGTATGTAGATGTAATTCAAAAAAAGAAGATTAAGGGTTCTGGAGAAGGAGACGGGGTTCCAACGTATATGAAAGATATTGTTGCTGGAAGACCAATTTATTCACATCCAGGAAGGTCTGGAGGATTTCGATTTAGGTATGGGAGGGCAAGGAATGCGGGGTTTTCTGCTACTTCGGTTAGCCCTGCGACAATGGCTATTTCAAGATCTTTCCTTGCAATAGGCACTCAATTAAAAATTGAAAAACCTACAAAGGGTTGTGCGATTTCCATGGTTGAAAATATAGATGGACCAATAGTCAAGCTAAAGGATGGTTCTGTGGTCAAACCTGGGACTTTGGAGGATGCTCATAAGATTAAAAATCATGTGGAAGAGATAATTTATCTTGGAGATATTCTTTTTCCTTTAGATGATGTAATCAACAGAAATTCTCCTTTGTTAAAACCTGGGTATGTAGAAGAATGGTGGTCTTTGCAGTTGAAAAATGCGGGAGGTTCTGTTAGAGATTTATACGAGGTCTCTTTTGATGAAGCCATAGCTCTTTCTAAAAAATATTCTATTCCTTTATATCCAAAATATATCTATTATTGGTCTCAGATAACATACTCTCAGTTTTTGGGTCTTATAGATTGGCTTGCTCATGGTAAACAAGGAGAAAAATTTGTTCTGCCTTATTCAAGGTCGGATAGAGAAAGATTTGCTGTTGGAAAAAGAGCTCTTGAAATTATTGGTTGTTCCCACTCTGTTTTTTTAGACAATATAATCTTTAATGATTTGGATTCTAATGCTTTGCTGTATAATTTAGGAATATCTTCTTTAGATAATTTAGAAAATTCTTTTGATTTAATTATAAAAAAACTTCCTGCAGATGGGCAGGTTTTGGATGTTTTGAATAATTTATCTTCTGTGACTATTAAAGATAAGGCTGGAGATTTTATTGGTGCAAGAATGGGCAGACCTGAAAAATCAAAACTTCGTAAACTCACTGGGAGCCCACACGTTATTTTTCCGGTAAGTGAAGAGGGAGGAAGATTGAGAAGTGTCCAGGCTGCTGTTGAATATGGGAGTGTTAATGCTGATTTTCCTAACTATTTCTGCGGAATATGTGGGGGAGATAGTCCTTATCCGAGATGCCCTGTTTGTCAGACTTTGTGTAAGAAGAGAAGTTATTGTGTTGTTTGCAAAAAATATTCTGACTCTTCTTGTTTGGAACATCCGGGAAAAAGTCAGCTTTTTTCAACTAGAAGAGTGGATATAAAACAACAGTTTGAACTGGCAAAGAAATTGATAGGTGCCAGAATTGACGATCTTCCGGTTGTTGTTAAGGGGGTTAGGGGTACATCAAGCGAAGAACATAATTGTGAGCATCTGGCAAAAGGATTATTGAGAGCTAAGTATAACTTGCATGTCAATAAGGACGGGACTATAAGATATGATATGACCGAAATGCCCATAAGTTATTTTAAACCAAAAGAGATAGGTACTAGTGTAACTAAATTAATAGAACTTGGATATGAAAAGGATATTAATGGAGATATCCTTAAAAATGAAAATCAGATTTTGGAAATATTCCCCCATGATATAATTTTGCCCTCATGTCCAGAAACTCTTGATGAGAAAGCAGATGATGTTTTTTTTAATTTATCTAAGTTTATTGATGATGAACTTGAGAAACTTTATGGTCTTGATAGATTTTTTAAGTCAGTTAACAAGGATTCTTTACTTGGAACTTTGTTTGCATGCATCGCCCCCCATATATGTACAGCCACTGTTGGAAGATTAATAGGCTTTTCTAAAACTCAGGTATTCTTTGCTTCTCCTTTTATGCATGCTGCAATGAGGAGAGACTGCGATGGCGACGAGGCTGCAGTTATCTTGCTGATGGATATGCTTTTGAATTTTTCAAGAAAGTTTTTACCGTCGCATAGAGGGGGAACTCAGGATGCTCCATTAGTATTGAATGTAAAGATAAATGCTGGCGAGGTCGATGATCAAATATTAGATTTTGTATGTGGGAATTACCCTTTGGAACTTTATGAGCTTGCAGAACAGAGAAAACATTCTTCTGAAGTAAAAGTTGAAAAGATTTCACATAGGCTAAAGAACAAGCAAGATACATTTACTAAACTCGGATTTACACATGATTGCGACGATATAAACAGAGCGGTGCTTAATTCTGCCTATAAAACTCTTCCAACAATGCATGATAAGGTTTCTGAACAGATGGATTTGTGCTCCAAAATAAGGGCTGTAGATACAAGCGATGTTGCTAGATTAATAATTGAAAGACATTTCATTAGAGACATTAGGGGAAATCTTAGGAAATTTTCACAGCAGGTTTTTAGGTGTGTTGGTTGCAATGATAAATACAGAAGACCTCCTCTTGCAGGGAAATGCACTTCTTGCGGGGGAAAAATAATATTTACAATATCTGAAGGTAGCATAATAAAATATATGGCTGCTGCATTGGATTTAGCTAGAACCTATAATGTGAGTCCTTACTTGCTTGAAAATTTGGAGATTGTTCAAAGCGATATCCATAGTATTTTTGGGAAAGAAAAAGAAAAACAGATGAAATTGAGCTTTTAGTTAGGTTTAAATTTAACTCAGTTTTTATGTTTTTATGAAGTTATGGTTTATTGTGGGAATTATCTTACTGGTTTTAGTAATAGGAGTCTGCGGATTATATTTTGTTAATCTTAATAAAATTGAATATTTCTATAATTTAGGGTATAATAATTGTATTGACGGAGCTAATTCTCAAAGAATAGAATCTGTTACAAAAGATAATGTAAACAATCTAAAAGTTAACAACTTAAAGGAACTTTATGGAGAAGAAACAATTAATCTTTGTATTAATAAGGGTGGTTGTTTTAGTACCTGTGGGAACTCTTGTAGTTATATAAATCCAAAAGGCCTTAGTTTTATAGAAATTCTTAATTATAAATCTAAGAATTGTCTTGCTGTGTGTGAACAACAATGCTTTTACAAATTAGCTTAAAGGTTATTTGTCAGATATAAAATTATTGTAGGTAATAAAAGAACTCCCATCATGTTTATTCTTCTTACATTTGATAATATTGCAAATATTCCCCATGCCGTAGAGGTTATGAAAACTAAAAATCCTAGCCAATTTGATAAGATAATTACTGCTAGGGAAAGAATTGCAAGCATACAAATTGAAACTATTCTATAGTTTAATTTTTCCATTAATTTTAAAAAAGTGTTTGTGACAATAATAGATAAGATTGATGCAATGATTATAGTAATTATTATTACAAAAATGATATTCCACAAGTCTTTTGTTGAAATTTCTTCAATTATATTTTTTATAGCAGCTGCTGCGCCGGTTCTTGTTTTGTTTAAAGCATAAAGTGTTGCGAAACTAAGAGACATTACAAGGATATTTATTGTTCCGAACATTATTAAGAATCCTTTTCTTGTTTGAGGAACTATTTCTGACGAGATGGTTGCTGCATGTCCAGAGCCTATTGCAGGAAGAAACGAGCAAAGGGGTGATGAAATTAGTGAACCAATAATCGATTTAAAATAATCTTTTTTAATAGAGATTATTCCTTTTATTTTTAGAGGGTCCTGTTTAGGTATTTTTATTTTTTGGGAGATGCTTATTAAGATACTAGAACCTCCGAAGAGCCCTCCTAACAATGGCAAAAGTGGATCTTTTACAGGAGAATTTAAGGCTGTAAAACCCAATATTCCTGTCGATAAAAATACTATTAAAGCGGTCCAAATCTTATCTTCTCTAAGTATTGTATATGATGAAATGAAAATTAATAAAAATGGAATTAGGGGGATTATTTTTTCATATATTGGTGGGATGAATTTTGTGAATAAAGGAGTAATTAAAATTATAAGGGGTATTGAGGTTATTACTCCTATTAACACCATAAGAATTGCTTCCTTTCCTTTTCCTTGTTTTAGCATTTCATGTCCTGGTAGGACTGATAGGAAAGATTCTGCATCTGTAGCTCCTGTTAATATTGAAGGGATGAAATCTAGTATGGTATGTGTTATTGCAAGTGAGACTACAAACATTATTAGAGATGTTGCTTGGATGTTTGAAAAAACTCCGAGATTTGCTACGAGAAGAGCAGTTACAGTATTTATGTGGATTCCAGGGGTTATGCCTGTGAATGTTCCAATAACAATTCCGACTATTATTGCAAGGATTAAATCCCAAGGCATACTATCTTAAGAGTTTATAGTTTTTATTTTTATTTAGGACAAACAATTGCAACACTGTACTCTTTAATCAATTCTCTCGCTATTAATTTGACCTCACTTAATTTTACTGCATTTATCTTATTATCATATTTGTAATAATCTTCTGCTTTCCCCGTTGAAACCTCTTCAAATATTAAATTGTTCATTACATTGAGGCTTTCCTCTGAGGAGATTCTTCTTATTCCTATGAGTCTTTGTTTTGATTCTTGCAACTCTTTTTCAGTCATTTTTTCAATTTCTTTAAGACCTTGAATAATCATTGATTCTACTTTTTCTAAGGCCTCTTTTGTTGTTCCGACATAAATGCTATAATAGCTGTAATTTTTTTCTCTCTCTATTCTGCCTCTTATAGTGTATGCTAAGCCATATTTTTCTCTTATCTCTAAAAATAGCTTTGAAGACATTCCGCCTGCAAGATAGGCATTTAAAACTTCAAGTGCTTTTTGTTTTTTATCTTCAGTTGAAACGTGCATTCCCACTACAAGTTGTGCCTGGTCTATACCTTCTCTTTTTTCTACAATTCTTTGATTTTTATGCTTGATTGGAATATGAGCATAACCTTTGTTTAATGGCTTGAATTCTTTTTCAAGTCTATCACCTATTTTTTTGAAGTCTGCATTTCCCACAATAGTTACTATAAAATTTTCAGGGGCATAATTTTTATTAAAAATCCCTATTATTTTTTCTCTGGATAGTGCATTTACTGTTTCCGCTGAACCTATTATACCTTCTCCAAAAGGTTTTTCATACAATGCAGATTCTAAAATTTCATAGACTCTGCGTTCTGGGTCATCATGAAAAATCTTTATTTCCTCTAAGACTACTTTTTTTTCTTTTTCTAATTTCTCTTTGTCAAATATTGGATTTTTTAGAATATCATGAATTATATCTATTCCCGCATTTATGTGTTCTGATGGGAGCTTAAAGAAATAAGTAGTAACATCTTGTGCAGTAAACGCATTCAACACTCCTCCTTTTTTTTCTATCTCTCCCGAAATATCTTCATGGGTTCTTGTTTTTGTTCCTGTGAATAAAAGATGTTCAAATAAGTGTGCAACTCCTTTTACTTCTGAAGTTTCGTAGGACCCCCCAAATAAATTTGATATGCTGTAACAAACTAAAGGCAAATCTCTTTTTTCGAATAAGACCGTTATTCCGTTTTTTAATTTTATTTTTTGAAAATTCATTTTATTTAAAACTTAGGAAGATTAATAAATCTTGTTGCTTAAGTTGGCTTGTAGCATGGAGAGAACGCAAATTACAGTTAAAATCTCAGACGAAGCACTTCAAAGAGCAATTTCCCTTTTAGAATTCTCCGGGGCTCGGACAGAGTTATTGGGGGGAGAAATAAAGGGGGACATTTACGAGGAGGTTTTAGATAGAACTCGTCTTTTAATACGTGCTTGTGAAAAGTCCACTAGAAACATAGACTATTCTATAATTGTTCATTAGAAATATTCTTAAGGCTTTAAATTTATTAGAATATATGCCTATAAATGCGGGATATGAGTATTTCAATGCAGAGAAGAAGTATTTAGCTGCGCAGACTCTCGAGGAAAAGATTATTGCATTAAAAGAGCTTATTAAGGCTGCTCCAAAGCATAAGAGTTCAGAGAATTTACTTGCAGAACTTAAGACTAGATTAAAGAAGCTTACCGAAAAAGCTGAAAAAAATGCTTCTGTAGGAAAAGGAAAAAAAGGCATTCGGAAGGAGGGTTTTCAAGTAATCCTTGTTGGTTTGACCAATTCTGGAAAATCTACTCTTCTTAGTAGACTTACAAATGCTTCTCCATTTATTTCTTCTTCTCCGTTTAGTACAAAAGAACCAAATGTAGGCACAATGAACTACCATGGAGTCTATGCTCAAGTGGTTGATTTGCCCCCCGTTTTAGGAAGGGATTTTGATATGAGCCTGTTACATACGGCAAATCTTGTATTAATTGTTCTTGAAAATTATGATGATTTTAAGTCATTTGAAAAGGTTTTAGAGCATTCCATAGGCAAGAAGATTATCTTAATTAACAAAATTGATTTGTTGAACTTTGAAGAGGTTAGAAAGCTTGATGCTAAAATGAAATCTAAGAAAATTGACTTTGTTTTAGTTTCGGCTTTGAGAAATGTTGGAATGGATGAGCTAAAACAAAGAATTTTTGAGTCTATGAATGTAATTAGGGTTTTTACAAAAGAGCCTGGAAAAGAACCTTCTAAGCAGCCAATTGTTTTGTTAGAGAAGAGTACGGTAAAAGATGCTGCCGAATCTATTTACAAGGGTTTCTCAAAAATTATTGTTGAGACTAAACTTACTGGACCAAGTGGAAAGTTTGCAAATCAACGTGTTGGTTTAAACCACTCTCTTAAGGATAGAGATGTTTTAGAGTTTAAGACAAGATAAATTATCTATTTCTTTTTTTTGCAATCATTACAACAATGATTACTGCGATAAACAATCCAACAAGAGCTATAATCCATTTTGAGCTTTTACTCCCTTCATTTTCTGCTCCGCTACCTTGAGCAGATTGACCTTCGCCTGCGCTGTTCTCTTGAGATCCTTCACTTGTTTCAGGGCTTAATCCTGCTCCTCCAGAACCTCCGCTAGAACCTCCGCTAGAACCTCCAGATGAGCTTCCACTGCTTCCTCCAGAAGAAGAACCTCCGCTAGAGCCTGATCCTCCACCTATTACTGAATATGTTGTCGTTGCTGTAGCTAGGTTTCCCGCACTGTCTTGAGCCGTACAACTTACTTCAAATGAAGGTCCTGTCTGCGCTGTCGAAGGATTTACAGTAGTACTTATTCCAGACGAGCCATATGAACCGTTCAATCCTGCAGTAGCATCTGTTGCACTACAGCTACATGTAATTGTATCATCTTTTTCTACAGGATTAGGGCTACAACTTAAACTTACTGATGGTGCAGTATTATCAATGATGATTCTTTGAATAATCACACTGTTGTTTAGATTTCCAAGACTATCGTTTGCTTGGAGTGTAATATTATAATAGCCATCTGCGAGTAGAGTGATATTTATTGATGAAATATACCTATTGGTGGTTCCTTCAAGTACTAAAGTCAAATTTCTTACCATGTCATTGCTTGCATTTGTGATATTTATTGTTGCTGCTTGAACTCCCAAAACTGCGTCTCCTATGCTGACATTAAATGTGAAGTTTCCTCCAGTTGCTCCGGAAATATTTGACCATGAGGAAAATGGTGCGGATACATTTGAAGCTCCAACTATCGGTGCGCTATGGTCTATTACTATTGATTGGCTAAGATTTCCTGTAAAGTTTATCATTGCAGATGTAGAACCACTTCCGTTGGTTATGTTAAACGTTAAAGTGTAGTTTCCTTCTGCAACAGTTAGATTAGTTACATTGGATGTGCATGCGAATGTTCCAGTAGTACCTATTTGTGTGCAACCATTTGTAACATTAGCTACTTGTAATAATATCCCACTAATATTAAATAAGAAAGATCCATTAAACAAAGGAGTTGCTGAAAGACCTCCGCTGATATCTGTTCCGTTTATGAAAGTCGCATTGAAGATTATTGTACCATTTAACCACTGAACTCTTGTTCCTCCCGCCGGAGAGACTATTCTCATACCATCTCCTGCGGATGCTGCTATTACTAGCCATGTAAATAAAATAGATAGAAGAATAAATCCAATAATCACCAAATTCTTTTTCTGCATGCTTAGAGATTGTACTGTTTAGTATTTAAACTTTTTTATTACAACAACTAATGCTCTATTTTATTTTTTCTCGTATGGGTTTTATAATTTCTTCTACCGCGTAATTAACAAATTGTCCATATCTTCTTTCATTTTTTTTATTTTTGGTTGGGCAAAATGCTTTCTTGCAGGTTCTAGAATTTCGTTTATTTTTTCAACCATTGCAGATTTTAAATCCATTGGGTGAAGTTTTCCTTCAATGAAGTCTTTTTCTAATTCTTTAAAAGATTCGTAAATTCTGTTTCCTCCAAATTTTTCTGGCCTCTTTATTTCTAGTTTAGATTTATCGCTCACAAATATGATATATTTTGCCCAGTCTATAAGGGGATTAAACTCAATTTCTCCTTCTGGACAAAAGGCTTCGTTAATTCTTTTCTTTACTTCATCTTCAGAATCGGTCATATAAATTGCAGAGGTTGGAATGGATTTAGACATTTTCATTTGACTCCATAAATCTTGCAATTTTTCTTTTTGAACGGGCCAAATAGGAGGTTTTTGCAATCCTAGAATAAGGTGTCCATGCACTGCTATTGGTTTTATAGGGTTATTTTTTTTGTCTTTAAATGGCTCTTTTAAATGTAGTGCGACCTCTCGAGCTATGACTTGCGCTTTTCTTTGATCATTTCCCGCATGAGCTATATTTATTTTTTGGGAAAATATATCTGCTACTTGCATAACTGGATAGAGCATTAGCGCAAAGTTAACCGCTTCTCCCTCTTTTCTTCCTGCAATGGTTATGCTTCTTTGGATTCTTGAGAGATTTGTATTTTTCGAGATGTCTACAACTGTTTCCCAATATTTATCATTGTTGTGGTATAATTCACTTCCGAGGACAAAATTTAGGTCTTTTGGATTCCCCCCCACACATTTATACGCCGCGATTAAGGCTTCTTTAAAAAATGGAACTCCTACTTTTTGGATGGTATCCATATTCCCCCCTAACTTATTATTTATCCATGAATGCCAATCTGCTAAAAATATTGAAACATCTATGCCTGCGTCATAGAAATCCTTTACTTTAGACATACAGACTAATCCATGACCAAGATGAGGTTTTCCAGAGATTTCAAATCCAATATAATGTTTTAGTTTTTCTCCGGATTCAAGCAATTTTCTTAACTCATCTTCTCCTAGTATCTCTTCAGTATTTCTTTTAATTAATTCTAGTTTTTTTTCTACATTCATATTCTTGAATATAGAAAGGTTAATTTAAAGATTTGGATGGATTAATTTATGAGAAAATACGCATTTATTATAGGGATTTTAGGTTTGGGATTTTTAGTTGGTTTTTTGTTTAGGGGTCCTGTGAGTGTTGATAAATTAGATGGTATGGAAATTGGAAGTATGGTTTATATCTCAGGAATTGTTGATTCAGAGAGAAAATTCGGCAATGGAAAATTATTAATTATAGAAGAAAATGATATTCTTGTTTATTGTGAATGCACTAAAGATTATGCTGGTTTAAATGTCCTTGTTTCAGGTATTGTTGAGCGTTTTCCGGATGATTTGAGAATAAGAGCTTTTAAGGTTGAAGTTCTTGATTAAACAAGTGGTATATCTCTTCAGAGTTTTTTCCAATTACTTCATTTAGTTCTTCTCTTGAGGCATTTGCAATATTTTTTATTGTCTTGAATTTTTCTATGAGCAATTTTGCTTTTACTGGACCTATGTTTGGGAATCCTTCTAAAATAAATTGAATCTGCTCATCTTTTGAAATTTTGTTTTTTAAGGACCTTATAGAGTTTTCTTTTTTCTTTTTTTTGTTTGCGAGCAATCGGATATACTCTGCAGTGTCTTTTTCGTTGCTAGAATAAATTATAGGGGTCTTAAATTTTAGTGCAACGCTTAGAATAAAACCTCTTATTGCGTTTTCAGACATATTTGTTTTTTTATTATCTTCTTCTAGTAAGATGATATGATTCTCATACTGTTTCAAATTATCTAATTGAGAGAATATTCTTTTGTCTATTATTGAGTTAACAAGGTCGGATTTAGTTTTTCTTTCTATTGCAATATTGTTAACTATATAGTCTCCTATTTCAAGTTGCTTGAATTCTATTTTTATGCCTTGTTCCATCAGATAACTGGCTACAAGAGCATTTTTTTCTCGATTATCTGCAATTATTCTTATCTCTTTTTCTTTTATTTTTTCTTTTGAGAATATGTTAAAGAATGGCATTTTATTTAAAATTATTAAGAGTTTTGTTTTTGTCTTTCAAATCTTCTTTTACCGACTCTATTGTTCTTCTCATTTTTTTCTCTTTTGCTATAGATGCATAATGATAAATTTCGTCTCTTGTTCCCTTTGTAATTAAGATTACTAATTTTCCTTTGCTTAGCCTTGCAGTTCTGCCCGCACGCTGAATTTTTCTTATTTCAGAGGGTATTGGTTCGTAAAAATAAACTGCATTCACTTCAGGGATGTCAAGACCTTCTTCACCTATAGATGTTGCGCATAGCACGTTGATATTTCCAGACTTAAATTTTTCAATTACCTCTCTTTGCTCTTTTTGAGATAAGCCTGAACTTCCAGATGAGCTTTGCTTTTTGGCTTGTCCTACAAAAGTCTTTGCATTTATTTTTTCTATTTCATTTAATCTATTAACTATCGTATTAGCAGTTTCTCTGAATTGGGTGAATATAATTATTTTAGCTTTTTCATTATTCTTTATTTCATCTTCAATTAAAACTTTTAATTCTTCTACTTTTGGGTGTTCTACCTTTTTTTCAATTAGCCTGCTTAAAGATAAAGTTGTAGCTTTGAATTCTGGAGAGTTTACTAACGTTTGAACCCCTTTGCTTTTTTTCTCCTTTGCTTGTTTTTCTAAATTTTTGAGATATTCGTTTAGTCCAGAGAGTGTCTGTGTTTCTAATAATTCAATCGCATGAGAAATTTTTATTGCCTGTGCACACAGAGACATTCCAACCATTATATTAAAATTTCCTGGAGATACTTGTGAGGACAACTTTGATTGTAGTTTTAATAATGTTATTTTATTTGCTGGTTCAAAGAGAAGATTTCTGTTTTTTAGTTGTTCTATTTTAGAATCATAAATCCTTTTAAGCAATACTCTAATCTCTATGAATTCTTTTGGAAATGGTACTTCTTGTTTTTTAAACTCTAATTCTTGAAGGTAGGGTTTCACGTCTTCAGAGTCCCTTGTTCTAACTTCTAGTTTATCTATGTCTAAATTTTTGCAGATTTCATGAACTTTGTTTTTTTCAGAACCCGGAGATGCAGTTAACCCGAGTATTCTTTGATTTGTTGCCTGATTTTTATATGTGTTGGCGATGAAAGTATAATCATAATTTTTTAAACATCTATGTGCTTCGTCTATGACTAAGAGGGATACATCTTCAAGTCCATAAAGATTGTTTTTTATATCATTAGCGACGCATTGGGGTGTTGAAAATATAATTTCTGCTGATCTCCAGATGCGTTTTCGATTATGGGGGTTCACAGCTCCTGTAAATATATTTGTTTCCGCAAATAACTCCGGTAACTGTTTGTTAAATGATTCTAAGTGTTGTTCTACTAATGGCTTTGTTGGAGCTAAAATCAAGACTTTTTTGCCTGGAAATTTTTTTATCCTTTCTATGGAGAGCATTAGTGCAATAAGGGTCTTACCTATTCCTGTTGGAAGAATTACTAATGTGTTATAGTCTCTAGCAGTTTTTACTATAGATTTTTGATATTCTCTAGGAGAGATATCTCTTAATTCATCCATTATTATATTAAAAGAAGAGCATATATTGTGAAGATTAGAGTGATTATTGCCAGAACTGACCAAAGGACTCTTGATCCAAAATATATTTGTGACCCATCGAGTTTAGAAAATGGAATTAAATTGAAGAATGCATAGAATGTAGCCATTTTTGCCATTATGCTAAAAAGCTCCCCTGGGAACCAATAGGTTACGAAAGTTATTAGCAGTGCCGAAATTATTCCTGCTGCTCCAACGAGGGCATTGTGATAATCCGTCATTTCTGTAAAACTATAGGGTCCAAACTTTTTTGTAGCTCTTCTTTTTAGTGCTCTTGTTTCGTAAGTCATTATAGTCATTAGTTTTATTGAGCCTAAGGTTATTATGGCTACAAAAATCGGAATTATTACTCCAGCCATCAAATCTTTTTTGAAATGATCTTTAGGTCTTAATCCAAACCTGTTGATTTTCCAAATTTCATGTTCTACATCTGCGTCTAATCTTGATGCCATCATTTTCTTTGCAACAATGTTTATTCCAATAATTATTGCGGAAAAACCCACGATTATTGAAAATCCTTCGAATTCTCCTCTTACAAGATTTACAAAGCCAGAGACAAAGCCAAGTGCAATTATGGCAATCACTATTTGAGCTATCTCTTTTTCTTTTATCACGTTTTTAGGAAATTCTCTTGAAATATAAACTTATTTGTTCTAACTGTGTTCTCGGATATGTCTTTTTATTTATCGTAAAGTATAAATAGGCTTTTAATTATTTTCTTCCATGCTTAAAATAAAGAAAGTTTCAGAGGTTTTGAACAAACATGTATACACTGCAGAAGGTGAGTATTTTGGTCAAGTGGAAGACGTTAATTTGATGGATAATAAAGTAGATGGTTGGAAGATTCGTGTGAGTGGTAGTTTTATAAATTCTCTTGGGGGCGCTAGAGGAGTTATAATCCCTCATCAGTTTGTTAAGGCAATAGGAGATGTTTTTGTGATAACAGGTAGTTCAATTCCTTCTAAATCTGAGGGTGTTGATATTGGTTCTTCCGCAACTTCTGCTCCTTCAGGCAATGTTCAGGGTTCTGGTGGCAGTTCCATGATGTCTTCTGGCTTTGATAGTTTTTGAATAAAGTTTAAATAAAGGGAGGTTTTTTAGTGGTTATGGCTGAAACAATATTATCTAGTCCGATTATCTCTGAAGCTGTGCTTCCTTTTATTTTAATTTTTACTGTTGTTTTTGCTATTCTTCAGAAATCTTCAATTCTTGGAAAAGATAAAAAGCAGATTGACGCAATGGTTGCGCTTGTTTTTGGGTTGATAACAATTACGTTTGCGAGGGCTGTTGGAATTATAAATCAGTTGCTTCCATTTCTTGCAGTTGCAGTAGTGATGATTCTCGTTTTCTTGATATTAGTTGCTTTGTTTCACAAAGGAGATGAGGAGTTTAAACTGGATAAGAACTTCAAGACCATAATAATTGTTCTTTCTTTTGTTGCAGTGGTTATTGCAGGAATTGTCTTTACAGGCGCATGGGATTATCTTGCTTACAAACTTAATGAGGGGGGATCTAGTCTACTTACTAATGTTGTGTTCATCGCGATAATTATTGGTGGATTCTTGATAGTTTGGTTTGGTGGTTCTAAATCCACAGAGAAATCTGAACAAAAATAGTGGACTTTTGTTTGCGAAACATATTTAAATAAAGTTGTTATTTTTAGATGATGATTAGCGGAGTTGGAATGTTTATGCAGTTCTTTTCTCTTTATGATTTGTATGCTCAATGGGAGACTTCTGGAGTTTTTGATTTTCTTTTGCCCATCTTACTTATTTTTTCAATAATTTTTGGGATATTGACTACTACTAAAGTTCTTGGAGATAATAGAGGCATTAGTTTTGTAATTGCTGCTACTGCAGCATTGATGGCGATGAGGCTTCAGATTGTTTCTGACTTTTTTGCTTTGCTGTTGCCTGGATTGGGGATAGGCATTGCAGTAATAGTCGTTGTTCTTGTTATGGCTGGACTTTTTATGAGTAATGGAAATATAAGTGATTGGATGCCCACATTCTTTTGGGGAGGTCTTGTTATAGGGCTTATAGTTGTAATCGTAACACTTAATAGTTTTGCTTGGTTAGGTTCGGTATGGTGGCAACAGAATTGGGTTTCTATCGTTTGGATTGTTGTAATAATTGCAGTCATTGCTCCGTTCTTTACTGAAAGAAAGAAGCCTGAAGAAATTGGACAGAGAAATGCTCTTTATAAACTTCCTGTGGATGCATTAAGAGGTCCATGATGGCTACTGCAGATTTGTCTTTTTTTGTTTACTTTGCTCCCATTTTAGCTTTTTTAGCCGTTTTTGGGATAATGGTTGCGTTGCTTCATAAGCTTAAATTCTTAGGGGATAGTCTATCGCTTAATATCTTTCTTTCATTGGTGATTGCTTCTATTTTTGTTTCGGTTTCTAGTGTTGGTCAGCTTGTTGTTAATATTATTCCATGGTTTGCTGTTTTGTTAATTGCTTTATTTATGATTCTGGCTCTTGTTGGTTTTATGGGGAAGAATGAGGCGGTTGTCGGTAAAGGTCTTGCATGGGTTTTTGTTGTTCTTTTAATTATCGTTTTTTTGGTTTCTGGAATAAAAGTTTTTTCTAATACTCTTGCACCTTATTTACCTTCTGCAACTTATTCTCAAGTATCTGAAGGGGACCCTAATTTAGTTAATTTTTTCAGTTGGCTTTATTCTCCTTCTGTTAAAGGATTCTTCTTGCTTGTGGGTGTTGCTGCATTAGTTACATGGATTTTGGTGAGAAAAGGTGGACTTGTAGATAAAAAATAAGGTTATTTATTTTCGTGGTGTTTGTGTTTTGAACCAAGAACCTTTGCAAATGTTTTTTGTGTTTCTATCAACTCATGCTTAATATCTTCTACATTTGTTACATAGTCTCCAACTTTTCTAAGCACTGAAGACTGCAATGAATCTATTATTTTTTCTATTCTTTTCAGCCTTTCTTCTATTGCTTCCGTTTTTGTTTCAATATCTGATTTGAATGAAGATATTTTTTCTATTTTCTTTCTTACATCTGATAATTTTTCAGAGACTATTTGTTCAGAGATTTCCATTATTGTATCGCTACTTAATGGACTTTGATTGTATTCGTATCCTTGCTGATAGTTTTCAGGAGCTTGATTTTGAGGATTATATCCTGAAAAATATTCTTGTGGGGGAGATGTTTCCTGTTGAGGAGGTTGCATTACTGATTGTTGCATTTCTTGTTGCTGATTTTCTTGCATTTCTTGTTCAGGAGAAAATTGTTCTGGGTCGGGGTCTTCGACTGCTTGCTTTATTCTGCTTTGAGATATCGCTTCTGAAATCAATCTATAAGAGTTTCCTTCCTCTTGTAGTTTAGAAATTATTTCATTATCTTGCATACCTATCATTCTCATTCTTTGGATTTCTTCTAAAAGCCCCATTAGTTCTTACCTCTTGCAGTCATGAAAAGTTCTATTTGTCTTTGCAAAGTCATTAGCTCCTCTTTTCTTGCAGAATCTGATAACTGTTCCACCACTTTACTTAGAATCTCTTGTATTTTAAGATTTTCTTCTTTTGTCTTGAAAAGTCCTTTTTTTATTTCTTGAATTTCGTTCATCATTGATTCTCTGTCCTCTACTAGGTTCTTCCCTATTAAGAGTATGCGATCCCTTAATAGTCTCTGTTTTTCTTCTAGGTCTTTCAACCTTCCTGCTAATGTATTATAGCCCTGTTCTTCTGATTGAATATATTCCTGATCCACTATAATTTATAGATTAAGGTGTTTAAAACTGTTTGGTAGTATTGAACATTAAATTATTTAAAGGGGTTAATCATCTTTTTTATATGGAATTTTTAAAGTATTTTATTATTGTAGCAACTGTCTTGAGTCTTTTTGCATCTGTGATGTTTTCACTTAGAAGTTTTACGGGTTATTTGGTTTCAGATATTGTTAATGGAGACTCAAACCTTGCTTCCTTTTTGTTCCTTATTTTGGGTATTTCAGGAACTTTGATTTACCTTTCAAAATATAGAAAACCTTACAAAAAGGCTCAAAGTTCTCTATAGAAGATAGGAATGAGGTTTAATCCTATTTCTGCAACAATAACTATTTAACAAGGGCCAATTTTTATCTTGTATGGTGTTTAAGCTTAACTCTCCCGTTTATTCTACAGAACTTCAGAGAAAAGAGGGGGAAAATATTCTTTATATTAATTATTTAGGAGTTCCCATTGTGCCTTCAATATCCGATTCCGGAGAAGTAATGGCTCGTGTTGTTGATGCATTGGTTGACAATCCAGAGGTTTCTAGAGTGATTTTAGTACAGCAGAGAAATTATAATTATCCTTTTGAGCAAGTTTCAATTCTTCTTGAAGTAGCTCAATTGTATACTTATCTCCTAAAACAGGAGAGGATTCTTGCTCCAGATAAATTGAGCTTATTTGGAAATCTTGATTTTGCTACTTCTGAATTGAGTTATTTACTTGCATTACTCAGACAGGATCCTGCTTCATGTTATCTCGAGATTTCTAGAAAAATGTCTATTCATGGAAAAAACTTAAAAGAAGGACATTTGGAGAATTACATAGGAGTTCTTGAAAGATTTAAAACTCTTCTTGCTAAGACTAAACTGATTTCTTCGTTGATTGAGGTTATTGATACTTATGCTATAGGAGATAGGAAAATTTATTCTTCATTGTTTAGACCAGATATTCTTCCAAATTTTACCTTTACTCGTTTAGTTGCACAAGTTCCAGAGAACGCAGAACTTATAGACCAGTATGATATTCATTCTGGATTTGAAGATATTTCGGTTACCATATTAAAAATAGAAGGAGATGCCAAATATCTTTATCATATAACTCCTCCAGAATATTCTCTTAGCGAGGAACACCACTATCTATTGAATCTTGGAAAGAATGTTCTTCTAGAATATCAACCCAAATCTGAAGAATTTGTTGATTCTGAAAAAGTGCGCTCTTTGTTTTTCAATGTTGCGAGAGACTTGATTTTGGAATTGTCTCAAAGTAAAAAAATATCTTTAAATTATAGAGAAGTTAATTCTCTTGCCAAGATTCTTGTAAGGCAAACTATTGGTTTTGGTTTAATAGAAGTTCTTTTGTTTGACCAAGGATTACAGGACATTTTTCTTAATTCTCCTATAGGACAGAACTACATTTTTGTAAGGCATGAAAAATATGGTGACTGCATAACAAATATTCTTCCCTCTTATGAAGATGCTGATTCTTGGGCTTCAAAACTCCGTCTGCAGAGTGGAAGACCTTTAGACGAGGCTAATCCTATATTAGATACGGATTTATTTTTCGGAACTATAAGAGCAAGGGTTGCTGCAATACAAAGGCCTTTGTCTCCTAACGGGGTTGCATATGCATTAAGGAGACACAGAGAGAATCCTTGGACTCTTTCTTTATTTGTTAATAACAAAATGATTAATTCTTTTACTGCTGGACTTATGAGTTTTTTGATTGATGGGAATAGAACGGTACTTGTAGCTGGAACAAGGTCTTCTGGAAAGACTTCGCTTCTTGGAAGCATTATGCTCGAAGTAATTCCATCTATTAGGACAATAGTAATAGAAGATACTCTTGAACTCCCTGTTGATTCTCTGCGTAGACTTGGATATAATATCCAAAGGATGAAAGTAAGAAGCGCATTGCTTGAGTCTACTACTGAAGTGGAGGCTGCAGAGGGTATTCGTGCAAGTTTGCGTTTAGGAGATTCTGCACTAATTGTTGGGGAGGTTAGAAGTTCAGAGGCTAGAGCTCTTTATGAGGCTATGAGAGTTGGAGCTCTTGCTAATTTAGTTGCGGGAACTATTCACGGTGCTTCCCCGTATGGAGTTTTTGATAGAGTTGTTAATGACTTAGGGGTTCCTATTACAAGTTTTAAGGCTACAGATGTTATTGCCGTTGCTAATCCTATAAGAACTCCAGATGGATTACACTACAAGAAAAGAGTTCTTCAGATTACAGAGGTTAGGAAACATTGGACTCGTGATCCTCAGGAAGAGAAAGGTTTTGTTGATTTGGTAAAATATAACGTTGAGAAAGACGAACTTGAACCTACGGAAGACTTAATGAATGGAGACTCAGAGGTTATAAAAGAAATTGCTGGAAATGTCAAGGGATGGGCTGGAAATTGGGATGCAGTATGGGATAATATTTTGCTTAGGGGGAAAATAAAACAGGAAATAGTAGATGTTTCTAAGAAGATGAACTCCCCTGATTTAATGGAGAGCAAATTTAATTCTTTGAGTAATGATATGTTTCATAGAATAAGCGAAAAAGTTACTAGAGAAGTTGGTTTGCCTGTTTCAGAAAGAGTTTTTCCAGAGTGGAGAAGCTGGTTGATGAATACGGTTAAGAAGGCTTAGGGAAGATTTAACTTTAGAAAGAATTCTGGCTATCAAAGACAAATAATGCTTTTTTGTTTATTCCAGATTTATTTATGTTGTGTAAATGTTGTTTTATTGATTTTTTATAAGTAAATGATTTATCTGTCAGAAGTTTAATTCCATTAATTATATCTTTCATTCTTTCTTTGATTCCGTTAGAATCCATTTTTGAAACTCTTCTTTTTTCATCAATACTTAATTCATTAAATTTAATTTTAGAAGCATAGAAAGGGTATTCTTTTGTTTTAGGTAAAACAGAATAAAATGCAACATCGTTGAAAATATATTCTGGCCAGTTTCCACCAGATAAAGTTAACCAAGGAGTGCCAACACACATTGCTAGAAATGCAAACCCTGTATGTGGGGATAAGAATATATCGCTTTCTTTAATTAAAACGATTTGATTCCATAAACCTATGTTGTAACAATTAATTGCTTCTACCTCTCTAAATAATTTATCAATGTCTTCTTTTGAGTAGGCGTTAGTGGATGTCCTACCATTTTGAGGTTTATTGTATCCTGTTATGTAAAAACTAACTTCTGGGTATTTTTTCTTAATTTCTTTTAAGATGTAAATCCAAGATTCTATTGAAGGGTATTCCCCTGCATTTGCAGAACCTGCTAAAAGAACCGCTATTCTAAACTTATCTTTTCTAAGTAATTTTTTAATGTAATTTTCTGCCTTCTTTGGAACTTTTAATTCTATTTTAGAATTTGGTTTATAGTTTAGCTCTCTAGGTAAATCTTTATTGAACCAACTTTTAGTATGGTCTATCCAAGATGCTGATAAATATTGATTGGTTAAACCATAATATTTTCTCATTTTTCGCTCATAACCTGAATTACTCAAATTTTTGGAACGCTTATCTGAAACAATATAATCCCATTTTTTAGGTATTTTTTTGAATGAATTAGCTTTTTTTCCTTTTTTCCATATATCTTCAACATCTACAGAGTAAACTTTCTTTATCCAAGAACAAGATTTTGCTAATTCAGTAGTTGTAGAAGAATTGAGGGCTAGATAGATATCTAAGCTTTTATTTGAATCTGCAAATCCTTTTGTGTACTTCAAGGCTTCAACAATATGACCTACAGGCATCCAGTAAACAAAGTTCAATAATAGTTTCTTTTTCATCTTATCCTAAACCTGACAATGCTATAGAGGCTAGTCCTGCAAGCATTATTGTTCCTATAACTGTTGCCACGATATAAAGAGTTAACCCCCTCTTTAAGTTTTTTGAAAGTTCATATTTTTCTTGTAGCTCATCTTTTCCAGAATCTATCGTTACAAGAGTTCCAGTAAGTATGAAAACTATTTCTATAAGATATAATCCTATGGATACTTGAACAAAGTATGGAGGTATTATGCTAGTTATATCGAATAGATTTACTATGTTTCCTATACTTCCTATTCCAGCTATTTCTGCTCCACCCGAGGTTAAATCCGATAAGCTTTTTAGCTTGTTCAAAATAATTGCAATCATAGAAGAAAGACTTACAATTATTCCTGCTAACAATGGGGCTAGGAAGACCATGTTTGAACGCATGTCTGATATGACTTCTGCAAGTAAATCTCTTAGACGATCGTTTATTTTTTGAATATTTTTTACATAATCTGATATTGACATCATTGCTCTTGCTGCAATCTTTAATCCTTTCTTTACAGATTCTATGAGGATTTTCATGCTTATTGAAATCAAGGCAGAAGGGTAGTAAATTATGGCTCCTCTTTGATTGTTGAAAACTGCTTCTTCAACAGACATCCCCATTCTTTGGATGTTTTGGTTTACAAGTGAAAAAAAGCTTTGAGTTTTTTGTCCTTGAGATGACTCTGCGACTTTTTGAAAGACTATCTCTGCTGGAATTCCATCTCCCAACCTATTTCCTAATTGAAACAACGTACTTGTGAACTCATTTTCTAATTGCTTTGTTTCTTTTCTGGCTTTTATTATCTCTTTTGTTTTTAATTTGTAAGCTATGCTAAAATAGCTTGCTATTGAAAGGGGGATGAATAGGCTTAGCATTATGCCTCCAATTCCGAATGGTCCTACTAAATCGCCTGCAACTTCTTTGAAATCAAATAAGAACTGGTCTTGAAAAAAAGGAATTCCTATTTGACTGAAAGTGTAATCATTTTTTATGTTTAATATGTTTGTGATTAAATCACTCTGAAACAGGAATGGAATCAATCCGAGTATGAAAAGAGGTACGCATATTAATCCAGAGATTATCCATGGTTTTGAAGATTTGAATTTATAATAATTTGGATTTTTCTCTATGTTTGAGTTTTCCCCATAACCTCCCGGACGTTTCAGCATTATTTCAGAAGTCATAAAATAGACTCCTAGAGGAATTATTAAATTGAAGATTACAAACAAATGATACCATTTTAGGCCTCCTGCAATAACTACGCTTGCTAAGGGAAGAAGTGCCAGAGCGAGAGTTGGAAGTATTATTCCAAGCATATAGATATTTGTTAACGGAGCCCTTATCTCTCGAGAGTACGAGAGCATTTTATCATAAACTCCTTCTAACATGATTTGAAGCGCCCTCTCTAAAGTATTTACTCTTTGAGAATCTGATGGTTCGTAAAGGCTGGATTCTATTAGATGAAAAGATTCTATAAATTCTGGAGAATAATCTCTCCAAGTTTCTAAATATGAATCAAGAGATTGTTTTACGGTAGGATATTTTGAGGTTTCTACATCATAAAGTATTTTTTTAAAATCTAATGATAATGGGATGTCAAGATGCTCTGAAGCAAATTGTACTGCTCTTTCTAAATTAGAGGTGTGTTTCATATAGATTACTATATAGAGTATTGCAGGAATCATCTGAGAAGATGCTTTTAGTCTCCAAATGTTTGAAAGACGGTGAGGCATTGAATAGACATAATAGTAAACAAATCCGCTTAAAATGAATCCCAAGAATGTAAGCATTAAGGGAAAGGAATTTCCAAATAGACTTATTCCAGTTATAGTTGTTAGAACTATAAAGAGAGTTAAAAGCATTGCAACAAGCGCCAAACCTGCTGATTGAGGGGCTTTTATATCTAAATGAGATATATCAAGTTGGTGCTGGATTTTAGATTCTTCTTTTTGAGATAATTTTATTTTTATTAATTTTCCTAATGAATCGCTTAATTTTTTATATCTGGACAAATCTGGTAGCATGTCTTCTTTGAATTGAAGGTAGTCTCTGGAATAATTTTTATAATTGGAATTTTCTGAATTTATTTCAGATTCTATTTTTTTTGAATATTTCTTTAAGATTTCGTCTGTTGTCGGCATCATCCCTCTGAATGTAATATTAAATCATATTATTAAAATGTGTGTTTGTTTGATTAATAGGCAGGTTTAAAATGGATTTGGGTTTTTTAGATTTGTGATCATTCGCCAATTCAAGACTTCGGAAGCTTCTGAAGTTTCGGAACTTATAAAAAATTCTGTTTTGAACAGAGATAATAGTGAATATAATGTTAAACAAATTAACTCTTTGGCAAATCATTATTCTCCTCAAGAAATAGGCTCTGATTTTAGAAATAAGTCCATTTATGTTTGTGTTATTAATGAAAAAATAGTTGGAACAGCCACTCTTCGTATTGATGAGGTTATGGCTGTTTTTGTGCACCCTGATTATCGCATGAGGGGAATAGGTAGTAGTCTGATGGAAGTTGTTGAAAAAAAAGCTCTTGAAAATGGAATTTTTCGTGTTTGGCTTGTCTCGGGATTATCTTCTGTTCTATTTTATAAAAAGAGGAGATATATTGTTTTTTCAGATAAAATACATCCAGAATGGGGTAGAGGAGTTATTATGGAAAAAGTGTTTCAGTGAGTTAGGTTTATATTATGGGTTTTACTTTGTTTTTTATGAAGAAAAAAGGTGAATTGACTTTTGATACTCTTATACCTTGGATTATTGCTTTAGGGGCTCTTTTTTTGATAATCTTGCTGATTGTTGCTTCTAAGGGAAAAGGGGAAGGAATAATTAATTATCTTAAGGATTTGTGGAGGTTTGGGGGATGAGAAAGATTGGGGAAGCAGATGTAAGAATACTTATTGTGGTTGTTATTGCATTTTTTGTTTTATTTATGGTTTTTAATGGTTTTGGAGATAAAATTAAGCAGGTTAGTCTTCCCATTAAACTTATTCCAGATTTTAACTTTACTTCTTCAGGGGGGAATGCAATGATAGCAATAGATTTGACAAAAAATGAAGACTTGCAATATTATAATGGGGAAAAGATGATAAAAATAGATTCTGGCGATGGGGCATTTACTTTGGGAAGTTACGAGTTTAATCCTGATGAAGTTAAACAAGCTCTTGGGGATTTTTATTTTAATACTAAAAGGAAGCCAGAACAATTTAATTTAGAAATTAATGGGTGGAGATATTGGAGAGTTTATCAAGACACTTCTTTTATTATTGTTGACCCCCATACTAAAAATGGTTTCATTGGATCCAAATCTACTTACGATGGAAACTTTGCCGTCTTTGATGCAAACATCCCATATAACAGTTTAGATAATTCTAAGAGGGGTGGGGGGTCTTATATTTTATGGTTTGAATCTTTTGATTCTTACAAATCTTCTCCTATATTTTCTAAACTAATTACTTGGAGAGATAGCATACTTGAAGGGGGAAAATGCGAGAAATTTATCCCTTTGAGTCTTATGAAAGACGGGGTTCAGGAAACTAAAAACTATAATGTAAGAAAAGTTGACCGTTATCTGCTTGTTGATTTAAACGACCCTGTTTATGAAGGTAAGAAAGAAGACTACAATGACGGCTGTTCTGGAATTGAAAATTATGAAGATAATGAAAAAATTGTAGACGATAAGATTCCCATTACATTATCTTATACTAAAAATAGATGGGAGAATGAAGATGAGAAAGCTTCTTTAATTTATTCTGAATCTCCTATTCCAAGATTTGAATGGAGCTACAGCAGACTAAAAAGAGGAGAATATGTGGTTTATTTCAACCATTTTGAATATTCTAATTTTTATGATGAATTTATTAAATATTTGACTAATAGTAATGGTTATTTTGATAAAAAAATGATTTCGTTTAATTATGGTGGGCGCGAAGATCAAGGCATTTTTATAGGAGGTTCGAGCAAATCTATTAATTTAGATTTTATCAAAGGAAAGGAGTTTCAAAACCTTGATGCTAATGAACGGAACAAGTTTATCTACACAGTTCTAACTGAATATTATTCTAAATATAAGGTTACCCAAGGAACTCCATGAACAATAAAGGATTTGCTTTTGATGAGCTGACAAAGATTATCTTATGGGTAATTTTATTGATTCTTGCTGGTTTTTCTATTTATTCAATTTTGAATAAATACGGCTTGCGCTAAAGTTATAAAGTTCATTTTGGTTGTTTGATTATGAATAAAAAAGGAGAACTTACTTCTACGCAACTGGCTACTTTAGTTATTGTGATTGTTGGTTTTGCTATAGCGGTTATTTTTCTTTGGAGTGTTTTTGGTAATAAAGATTTGACTGAAAGAGACGTTTGCAGATTATCAATATTGTCAAGGGCTACTGTGCCAGGAGTTGTTCAACAAGAAGTTCCTCTTAGTTGTTTTACTGAAAAGATATGCATTACAAAGAAAAAGTCCTTTATTGAAAAAGCTAAGGCTACTTTTTCGCTTTCTGGTTCTGCCGTAAACTCTAAGAATGGTGATTGTGAACAGTTTTCTGGGGAGAACAATGTTAGAGATGTGAAGATAGATTTGACAAACACTCTTAAGGCTTCAGAAGAAATACAAAGAGAAGTTGCAAATGCCATGTATGATTGTTGGATAATGGCAGGGCAAGGAAAGTTAGACATATTTTCAGGAAAAGAATCTTACTCGGATAATGTTGCCAATGCTCTTATTGGAGAAGGCTTAGAGTGGGCTTCTTTAAAGCTTCCTGAAATTAAACCTGCTTGTCTTGTATGTTCAAGAGTTGCTTTTTCAAACGAGATTGTTTCTGATGAAAAATGGGTAAATGTTGCAGAGAGGATAAATTATAATGAATTTATATCTACTTCTAAGGTTCCTAGAAGTGAAAAGACTTATGTGCAGGCATTTACTGATGAGGGTGTTGGAGGTTATGGAGTCATAGAAAGAGGAGAAAGTGAGCTTGCAAAATATTTTGGAAAAGAAAAATTAAGTGAGGAGGAGGTTAAGGAAGTTAGAAATATTCTTTTAACTCAAGTTAAAGGAAATCAAGAAGAAATTAGTAAAATAAAGGAACTTTCTCCTGAATCTATTGAGGCTCAATTGAAAGGGCTTTCTGCTTCAAGCAATTCTAACCATATTTCTATTGTCTTTACGCAGATAAAGGTGCCTTCTACAGATGGCTCTGAACAGTTTTGGGATACTTTCCAAAATGGTGCTATTTTGGGGGGAGCTGCAGCCATTAGCGGACCAGGGAAAGTGGCAAGTTTCTTTCTTCCTGGGCCTGGATGGGTGAAGCTAATTTCAAAGATTGCTACAATAGGGGCTGTTTCGTTTTCTCTTGCTTATGATTCTGAATCTACCACTGTGGAAAATCAAGCTCTTTCTACTGCTACTTGTAGAAAATTTGAGAGCACTATCGAAGGAGAGCAAAGAGGTTGTTCTCTTGTTAAGCTTATCAACTGGGATATTTCAACAGTTAATGGATTATGTACTGGCGGAATAGAGGGCAACTTATGAGATTTTTTAGAAAAGGTTTGGCTATTGTTTCCATTGCTCTAGCGGTGATTGCTGTTGTTGGATTGATATTCTTTGGAGTGAAGCTTAGTTCTATATTTTTAAGCAATGAAATGAAGAATGCGAGGTCTTTTGTAGACAGTCTAAGTGGAAAAATAGAAAATCTTGAAGATGGAGAGAATAATACTTTTGCATTGAGGGGGATAAATGAGTGGGTTTTAGTTGCATGGAATAAAGATACGCCTATTGCAAGAGATAATGAGGTCATTGATGTTTTTAAAAAACCTCAGAAATGTTTAGACAAGAATTGTTTGTGTGTTTGCAAGGAGTCTCCTTCTAAATGTCAAGAAGTTGGGTATTGCAGGGAAATAGATAGAAATGTTGCTGTGATTACAAATACTTCTATTTTTGCTTCTTCAAATTATAATGTTAAAGACTTTTTAGGAAATGAATTGAGAAACTGCTATTTAATGGATGATAAATTGATTCCTTTTACTGTAAATAAAGAGGAAAAAATTGTATCTATAATTGTTTATGAGAAGAACACTACACTTGGGAAACCTATTCCTGAATGTCCTTATTCATATGAAGGTGTATTGAAGATGTTAATCGAACAAAAGAGATTGCCAGATATAAAGAAGTGAGGGGCAGTTAGTTTTATATTCTTCGTTTGTTTTTTTGTTTTATGAATAAAAGGGGAGATACTTCCATGGCAATGGATAGTTTGATGTATCTAGTAATAAGTTTGGCTATTTTTGCAGGGCTGTTTATTTTTATTAATTCTTACAACAGAGGAAGTGCTTTTTATGAGGATTTTTATGTCAAGGAGATTGTAAACTTGATAAATAATGCAGGGCCCGGAATGGAATTTAAATTGGATGTAACTAAACTTGCTTCAATAGCTTTCAAGAATGGAAAACCTGTAAAAGAGATTATAGATGTTGATAATGTTCTAAATAAAGTTGTTGTAAGTTCTAGAATTGGTGCTGGCACGAGTTTTGGTTTTTTTAATGATGTAGATATTGTTTATTTGCCTGTTGAAAATCCTTCTGGAAATATTGGAACTACACAATTTATTTTCAAGATAGTGGAGAAGCAGAAATGATTTACAGAAGAGGTGATGCCACGGCAAGTTCCATCCTTTATATGGGTTCTTTTTTTATTATAATTTTGATGATTGTCGTGGGAATTTATGGAGGATTTGTCTCGTTTTTTAGAGAAGGTTATGATTCGAGATATACAGAATCAAGAGTTTTGCTTAATAAGGTGAAGGATTGTTTTGACTCTGGGAAGATTACTTTTGAAGGTTTGAATGAAGAATCTCTTGTTGAAAAATGTGTCTTGAACAAGGATATTTTGAATGATGGGGAGCATATTATTTATTTAAAGGATTCTTCTGGAAGTGAGTTTTCTTTTGGGGTTGATAATTTTAGAGTTGGATGTGGCTTGAATGCCAGATTTGACCATCTTGAACTCCCATTATGCGCAAGTTTTGAATATGGTTCTGGAAATTATATTTTAGTTGGAAGCAGTCAGAATTCAAGGAGGGTATCTGCATGAGAAAGGGAGAAACTATTTTAGGGCAGACATTAACGACTCCGTTTGCAATGATTATTGTTTTTATACTAATGATTCTTTTTGTTTCGATATCTGCCTCAATTTCAGTAAATAATTCTAAGGATAATTTCGCATATGACTTTCATAGCAGTTATATGGCTCTTGATGGCAAATTGGTTTCCGTTGGACAAGTAATATCTATGGGTTGCTCAGATGGCAAATTTTATGTTTTGGATTATAAATTAAAAGATGCTTTGTCTAATCATTTTATGAAGGAATATCCGGGTTATTCTTTTGTTTTAGTTAATGGCTATGGTGCTTTTTCAATAGGAGAAGGTTATAAGATACATGCCAAATATAATGCCTTTGATAGACTCATTATTGAAAAAGAAGGTACTAAAGTAAGTGTTTCTGACTTTAATATTGAATTTCCAGAGGGAGATTATGATTCTTATGACTCTTACAGATGCGACCTTAAAAAAATACAGATTCTTGTGAGGAGAGATTTATGAATCGAAAAGGACATATAGGGACTGCTTTGATGCCGTTTCTATTTTTGGTTTTGATTGTCAATGCTTTGATAGTGATGTATGGTTTTAGTTCCGAAGTAGATAAAACAAAGGCACAAATAAGAGCTTTGATTGGAGAATCTTATGCAGGGCATGAAAATATATTAAATTGGGTTAATAAGTCTGTCACCGAATCTTTGTTGGTCGCTGATAAGAATGACTTTGAAGATTCTTTTAACTTAAGTTTTAAAAAACTTGCAGATGAAAAAAGGGGTTCTGAATTGAATACTAATATGTATGCAAAAATAGCTCTTGGAGAATATTCTCTGTTTAAGGATGGAGATAAATATATTATTAATGTTAAAGATGTTTTTGAAAGCAGTAATGTTGAGTATAATGGGGTGAAATATTCTTATTCTTTAACTGTGTTGTTTGATGATTCTAAAGTTTTAGATATTAAGGTAGATTAGTTTTTTACTTTTTCTCAGTTGGTTTCATTATTTCTTCACGTCTTTTATTCCAGTTTTCTCTTTCTTTATTTTGTGTTTCTCCACTTTGTCTTTCTATTTCTTTGAGATTTTCGTTTCTTTCATTATCAAATTTGATAAAAAGGCCTTCTCTCTCAATGTAAGGTATTTCTTCTCTTCCGAGAGTTATTACAACTCCTCTGTCATTTTCTGTTTGAAATTGTCTTACGGCTTCTATTTCAGTGTCTGGCTTGAGGTAACTTCCTGCGAGCATGGCGGAATATGTTAGTAATGCTGCCCCTAAATATTCAGTGGTTCTATTTCTGTAACTAACTTCGTCCTTACTCCCAACACTAACTCCGGCAGTAGCTCCGGCAAAAACGGCACCCGTAGTAAGGCCAACAAGGCTGGCAAGGGGACCAGTAAAGGCACTAGTAGAAACAAAACTAGCACTTATGCCAGTAACGACGCCTCCAATGCCACCAAGAAAAGTTGCAATAAAAACACCCGCAACATCCTCCTTAGTAGCATCAGTACTGTAAATTCTAACACGTCTAACACGTTCAAGAGTATTAGAATTAACAACAGCACCAAGAACAGTACCAACCACGGCACCAGGAGTCACATAAGGTACGATTTCAGGAGCTGTTAGAGTTAAACTTGCTAATCCTGTTCCCATGGTTATTCCCACTGCTGTGGGTACCATCTTCAAGAGTTTACTTTTGTAAGGTCTTTGGGCTTGTTCGTCTATGGTTTCTTCGCTCATGATTTTTTGTTAATCTCTATGTATTTAAAGTTTTTGTCTCTTTATAATGGTGTCTCTTTTTTTAGATTAGGGGTAATGCTAATTCTTATTTTGTTTTTGTCTTGTTTGCTGGAAGATTTATACAAAGTTGATTGACATCAACATGCATAAACTTTCTTTATGAAGGAAAGTTTATAAAGAACTTTTATTATTATTTGTGATGGTGATTGGTCTGAAAAGAAAGGGAGATGTTACTATATCTACAATAATATTGATAGTTTTGGGACTTGTTGTTTTGGTTATGCTTATTATTGGATTTACTAAGGGTTTTGATTTCTTTTTTGGACTTTTTGATAGGGGGCCAAGTGAATTACAGACTCTTGCAGAGGCTTGTGTTTTATATGCTCGAGGTGATTTAAGTATTGACTTTTGTAAATATAATCTTGTAGAATTTGATGGTGACGATGAGTTGGTTAATTGTGTAGATGGTAGAATTTCAAGTGTTCTTACTGAAAAGGGTGTTAAGTCATTGAATTGTCCTGACTTGAGGGATGCTGAAAGTAATGCTTGTAAAAATCTTGTTTCTAAGTCTAAGTGGTCTAATGTAAAAATTAGTGATAGAACTTGCGAGGATATAATTAAGGGAACAACAGATTCGAGTAATCAGCCACAGGGCCCTCCTATTGCGCCCAAATAATTAAATGGTTTGGAATCAGAAGTTAGTTTTTAGAATTTTTTTGATATTTTTAATTGTTGTTTTTGCTTTGATTATATATCTTGCTTTTTTTGGAGATTCTTATAATTCTGGATTGGAGAACTTGCTTGAGAATGCCGGTTTCAAATCTTCAGAGGATTCTGATGGAGGTTTAGCAGTGCCTTTAGGGAATGGTTCTTTTTTTGAGGTAGGCTCTTCGACTTCTGGAGGGAGTTCTGGAGGTGGTTCTAGTGGCGGGGGTGCTGGAGCTTCTGGTTCAGGGGTAAGTGGAGGAGAGGCTGGACAGACATTAAGATTCTGTACCTTTGATGCTTATCACATTGTAAATGGAGAGGTTCCTTGTAGATGTGGGTTTAGTGCTGTTTGTTACGAATTAGGAAATAATTGTGACGCTACCTTTAATAACGGAGGAGGCTTTTGTTCTTAAGATGAATAGCAAGGGTTTTGATATTGCGATAACTACAGTTATTTTGATAATAATTGGTGTTGCTGTTTTAATAGGGCTTATATTTTTTGTGAAAAATGGGTTTGGTTTTTTTAAGGAAGGTACGGATCCCATTTTGAGAACACAATCTTTGGAAGCAACGAGACAGGCTTGCGAACTTGTTTGTAGGTCTGGAAATGAAATTGCTTTCTGTTGTGATAATATAGAATTGAATAAGAATGCTATCTTATGCAATAATGCTACTTTGAATGTTGGTTGCGAAATTGATTGCACAAAAGTTTCTTGCAATTAGATTTTTATATTGTATTTGTTTTGTTTTTACATGTCTGATGATTATGGTTTTGCTGGCAAACGTAAGAGCAAGAATGATAAACGCAAGCAACGCGGGTATAATAAATACAAACGTGGCGGACAATTTAGGACAAGAGGCGATAAGGTTAGTGTTCCTTGAGGATTTCTTCAAGTATCTCAAGAGTATAGCTTAACAATAAGGGACCTACAATGATTCCAGCTAATCCTAGAAGGGGTGTTCCGCCCATTACTCCCAAAAGCATTATTGCGGGGTGTATTCTGGATTCCTTTCCCGCTATTTTTGTTCTTAGTATTGTGTCTAAATATACAGATATGAAAAGACCAAATATAAGAATGATTATCGAAGAAAGATAATCTCCTTGAATCATTTTTATTATTAATGTTGGAACCCATACTATTGCAGGACCTCCTGGTATAAATGCGAACAAACCTATGAGTACTGCCAAAATTAGGTAAGAATCTATCCCTGCAAGTCTGAATCCTATTCCCGCTACTAAAGATTCAATTAATGCAAGAAGTAGTGTTCCCCTAACTATTTTTTTAGTAATATCTGCTATATCTCTAATTATTTTTTCTTTGTTATTGAAAGGTATGTAATTCTTTACTTTAATTTTTAGTGTTGGCCAATTTAGAATAAGATAATAGGATACAAATATCATTACAAAAAATGAAACTAACGAAGCTGTTACTGAAAGGGTTATTCCTGAAAGGGTTTTAACTCCTATACTTAAGAAGTTGTTTGTTAAATCAGATAAATTGAGATTGTAACTTGCTATTGGACCAAAGCTTTCTATTTTTTCAATTACCCATAAAACTTTTCCGCTTTGTATTGCTCCATATATCTGAGATACAATTTCCTTAATTACAAGGGTGAGTGGCAATAGGATTATAATAACTATGCTTGCAAGAGTTATTCCTGCAGCCACATTTGAGGGCATTTTCTTTTCTAACTTTTTGTGAATTGGATATATGAGATAGGTTATAATAAATGCACTAATTATTGCAACAACATAACTTTTTATTATAAGAAGGGATATTGTAACCAGAACAGATAAAATAATTATTGGAAGATAGCGGTGTATTCCCTCTTTTCTCATTTTAATTGTTGGAGACTAATATTAATAAAGATGTCTCTTTTTCTATTATATGCAAGAGTATCTTTTTTTATATGGTATTGCCCTTACGTGGGTAATTTTTGCAGTAATACAAGATGTAAAAACAAGAGAGATAGCTAACTGGCTTACTTTTTCGCTTATTGCTTTCGTTCTTTTTTATAGGGCTTTTTTTTCTTTACAATCTAATAATTTCATGTTTTTTATTTACGGATTAACCGGGGTGCTTTTTTTTACGGGTTTGGGGTATCTTTTTTATTACCTAAGGGTTTTTGCAGGTGGAGATGCTAAACTTCTTTTTGGATTAGGGGGAATATTTCCTTACGAATCTGTTTTTGATTACGCATATTATGGATTTGGATTTATAATATTTCTCTTTACTTCTGGAGTAATATATACTTTAATTTACAGTTTTTTTACAATACCTAAAAATCTTAGAAGCTTTAAGAAATCTTTTTTTAATAACATTCTTAAAAGAAAAAGCTATTTTGTAGCCTCTTTTATTTTAGGGCTTTTGATATACTTGAAATCTGAAGAATTAGTTTTATTTTCTTTGGCAGTTTTTATATTTTTATCTCCATTGCTTTTTGCCTACGTAAGAGCTATTGAATCTTCATGCATGGTGAGGCTGGTGCATCCGATTAAACTTACAGAGGGAGACTGGCTTGAAAAAAATGTTAAGGTTGGAAAGGTTATAATTAAGAATAATTTTCAGGGTTTGTCATTTAAGGAGATATTATTACTGAGGAAGTCTGGAAAGAAGGTTCTTATAAAATATGGTGTTCCATTTGCCCCGGCTTTTGCTTTTGCTTTAATTTTATTTTTTATTGCTTTAAGGTATTCTTTTTGGGAATTTTTTTAATTCTTTTTTTTCTTCTTTAATTTCTTTTACTTCTGGTTCGTCTTTTTTGTTTATTTTTTCAAGAATTTGTTGAAGGTCTTGTTCGGAGGGGTTTGACCTTGCGCTTTCAAGAGAGAGGTCTTCGTCATATAAAGGAATTAGATTTATTATTGCTTCACCAAACTTTAATTCTGGAATCATTTTTATTTTTTTAGAGTCAAGTTTTTTTGATATTTTGCTTCCTATTATTTCTGCAAACTTTAATATTGTTTCGGGAATTTTGTTTTCATCTTCTATTTTATTTTTTGGAATTATTATTGTATGGCCTTTAGAGATGGGTTTTATTTCTAAGACCGCTACTGCTTCTGAACTTTCATCTATTTTTTTACTTGGAATTTTTCCAGATACTATCTCTCTAAATATTTTTACATGAGCTTCCTTTTGATTTTGGAGCATTTGTTCTATTGCTTCATCAGATAAGTTTTCTATCTGTGCTTCTGCTTCTGCTTTTTGGTCATTTGGTAAGCTCTTTACTTGTTCTAATAGCTGTTTCTTTAATTGAGAAATTTGTTCTTTTGTCAATGCCATTTTAGCCAAAAGCTCTTCTATAATCCTCTATTGATATTGATGAGACTTCAGGGATTTTTGAGATTATTTCTTCTATAAAATCTGTTCCTTTTTCTTCTGGGAAAGCCATTTTTAAGATTATTGCTTTTAGACCAAACGCCAAGGGCTTCTCTTCAAAAGTTATGCTTTTTCCACCCTCTTTTTCCATTTTTTCTCTTATGCTTTCTTTTATTTTTTCAAGATTTGATTCGGGAGATTGGGGCATAATTCTTACGATTGCTATTGCGGTGTTTGCCATGTTTTTTTACGTGAAAGACCTTTTTTAAATATGTGCTTTGATAAGGATTTATCTTATTATAAGGGGAATAGGATTACATTGACAAGTATCACTGCAGATTCCTACACTTAATGATATTAGGCTTAGACACCCCGTACCTGGAGGAGAGCATTCCATTATATCTTTAAGCATCCATCTTGAGCCACACATTAATTCAGTTTTACACTGTGCCGAACATCCATCGTTATCATTTCTGTTTCCATCGTCACATTGTTCTCCTGGATCTTTTATCCTGTCTCCACAGATAGAAGCTTTGCAAGTGCATGCTGTCTCAAAACTACAATATTGATTTTGAGGACAGGCTCTGTTAACGTTACACGTGTTTGTTATCAAGTCTCTTGTTCCGCATGATGTTGGTGTTGTGGGACCTGTTATTGGAGCTGGAGCAGGTGATTGTTGAGGAGGAGGGAGAATTCTGGAACCTGTTGAAGGTCTTGGGATAGATGAGCCTCCCGAACCTCCAGAGCGATTTCCCGTCCAATTTAATGAAGGACTATATCTTCCAAGTTTTTCTACGTAAAGAAATTCTTCTAAATGGAACCACATTTTGGTTCCACCAACATAATCCCAGAAATTTGAGTACCACCTTCCGATAGAGTCTTTGCCAATTTCTTTGTCCATCGTTAATGCAAGATAAGGGTCGTATTCTTGAAAATAATATCTTCTACTTCCTTCAAATAAATGACCTGCAGATTCTATTCCTATTGGTTGAACCATGTGTGCTGATAAATCTACATTGCTTTCATTGTAATGTACTCCACCTAAAACTATTCCTCCAGATGCAACATTGACTTTTCTCATTCCTTCGACTATGTCTGAAGGTTTGAAGTTATATGGTCGATATAACTTTATTCTAACATTATCTCCTCTATAACTTGTTTGTGGTTCTGGTCGAATTATTATTGGAGCATCTGTGAAATTATTAGATCTCATAATAGTTATTTGATAATAATTTATGAGGTCTTTGTTTAATTCTGTTATGAGCATTGCAAGATATTCATCGAATGTTCCTGCTCCACCTGTTGATATATGTCCTGCGTTTGAACACATGTTTATTATTTCGGCTCTTGTTAATGGCTGGCCGTTTAAGCCTAAAATTGAACTTCTAACCATTGCACCACTAAATACTGCAGCTCCACAAGCATTATCAGGATTGCCTGCTTCTCGAGAACTTATTAAAATTGGACTATTCACTCTAACATCATAAGTGCCCTGCTGATTGTTTCCACTAGATATTAAAGGGATTATTTTACATACTTCTCCGCTGTTTGCAGAAACTTGAGTTAAAATTAAGAAGAAATTTATTAAGAAAATAAAGAGTAGTTTCTTATTCATTTTATTATTCAAATATCCTTTCTAGTTTTTGACTTTTATTTGGGTTAAATTTAAAGATTGGAGGTTTTACTCTATGAATTGATTCGTAAGTGTTTCTTACATCTATGACTTGTGAAATATTTACACTAGATAAACAATAAACTATTGCACTTGCTGGAGCTAAACGATATGTTCTATCATCGCGCGTAAGAGGTTGTTCCATTTGAAGTGCGCCAGATTCCATTCTTCTAGTTAGTCCTCCTATGCGATAATCTACCTGACCGTCACATATACCTGCAAGAATTATTGCAGAACTTATTGAGTTTGCTTGTTCATATCTTCCATTATTTTTTGCATCTTGGAGTTCTCTTGCAAGAACTTCTAGAGTTGGTTTGTCTGGTCTTTCAGAAGGTCCTGGAGCTCCATAGGGCCAACGGTCATATAAAATTAGAATTTCTTCTTTTTCTGGATCTGAAACTCTTGCTTGTTGTAATTGATCTCTAATTCTTTCTCCAGGAGTTTTTGGATGATGATAGGTACAGCTTCCGAATGCTAAAGAAGATGCTACTGCTAAAGGGGCTACACCCCTTCTAAGAAGTTCGGTTATTCCCATGCTTTTTGTAGAATTTTATTATATTTAAATGTCTCTTTTTTGAGAATTTTGTAAAAAAGGTTTAGGATTTTCTAAATACTAGTTGTGGATTAGCGTTATTCTTTTAAACCTAAGATTTATTGTGTCTTGATGGATGCTTATACAAATCTTGCCGAGAAGATTTCTCGTCACTCTGGACTTTCTTTAGAAGAAATTGGTAAAAAGGTTGATGCAAAGAAATCTAAACTTTCTGGACTTATATCAAGAGAGGGTGCTGCCCAAATAGTTGCCGCGGAACTCGGGATTAGTTTTGAAAATGAAGTGCTTAAGATTAAAGAACTCACAAATGGATTGAGAAGAACAAATGTTGTTGGAAAGATAACTCGTGTTTTTCCAGTAAAAGAGTTTTCTAAGAATGGTCGTTCTGGGAAATTTGCAAGTTTCACACTGGGGGATGAAACTTCTAATGTTCGCGTTGTTTTGTGGGATTCTAATCATGTTTCCTTGATTGAATCTGGAGCATTGAATCAGGGGACAGTGGTTGAAATAAGAGGAGCTAGTGTAAAAAATGGGGAATTGCATTTGTCTTCTTTTTCTGATATAAAGTCTAGTGAGCAAAAATTTGATGAAGTTAAAGAAACTGCTGCATTAGTACAAGGGGATTTTTCTAACGCCAAAGAAGGAGATTTGGTAAGTGTTCGTGCCTTTATTGTTCAGACCTTTGAACCAAGATTTTTTGATTCCAAAAAGAATCAGGGAGAAAAGGGAGTTTTGTTAAATGTTGTTTTAGATGATGGTACGTCTACGATGAGATCTGTTCTTTTTGGAGAAAATATAAAGAGACTTCTTTCAGTTTCAGATGAAGAACTATTTTCTCTTGATTCTTTGAATTTGAAGCGTGCAGAGATACTGGGAGATGAGAAGATATTTACTGGAAATTTCAGGATGAATTCTTTTAGCAATAGTTTGGAGTTCTCTGTTAGAGGAGTAGAAGACTTTTCAATAGAAGAACTTGTAAAAGATTTGGAACAGAAGGTTTAAAATTTAACCAAGCTATTTTTGTTTATGCTTAACAGAACACATATTGCAATAGGGCTGTTTTTCATGCTTTTTTTTGTTTCTAAGGTCGTGCATGTTTGGACCTACATTTTTGTTTTTGCTGTTGCAACTCTTCTCCCTAATTTAGATAGATTTTTTTCATTTAGATTTTTTATGAAGATTGGAAAAGAGAATTCTAGGAAGAGGGGTCTTCTTCATAGTTTTACTTTTTGTTTAATTATCACTCTTTTATTGGCATGGTTTTTTCCTACAGTTGCTTTTCCATTTTTTTTAGCTTATGGGACTCATCTAATAGCTGATTCATGGACCGTCGAGGGAATTTATCCTTTTTGGCCATTGAGACATGTTGCAAAGGGAAGCGTTAGAAATGGGGGAAGTCTTGAGAAAATAATCTTTTTCTCTTTTATTTTTGCAGATGTGGTTTTGGCTTGGATTTTGGTAGCTTAATTGCTTTTGACTGATGTAGTATCCTAATATTCTTGCATGGGGTACTAACCCTATAATTTCGTGTACTCA